>Ga0182742_1000057_pt1 | contig 236183 bp, 223 predicted proteins | sample eDN5th37CBELigMG_FD_128880 | JGI IMG/M metagenome (GOLD analysis project Ga0182742, IMG submission 128880) | Enriched Miracle-Growth compost microbial communities from Emeryville, California, USA - eDNA 5th pass 37_C BE-Lig MG (version 2)... ... | reverse complement strand
CACGAAGGCCTCCTGGTTTCGTGAAGCGGTTCTCTGAACAGCTCCACTTCACAACCGGAGGCCTTCGCTACTGAGCTACTCCCAGCCGTGTCCCGAAACAACGTCCCCGGACATCACACCTAGCCCCCGTTCTCCTGAAAGGCGGAGGTGGAGAATGCGGTGGGGTCAGGCGCCCGCGGGGGACCAGCGGGCGCGGCGCATGTCGAGGTGCAGCGGGCCGCGCATGGGGGTGCCCTCCGCCCGGTAGCGATCGAGCGCCTGCGCCTCGTAGCCCGGCAGCAGGTGCCCGTCGGCGTGCACGACCCGCCACCACGGCAGCTCGCCGCCGCTGTGCGCCATGATCCTGCCGACGGCGCGAGCCGCCCGCGAGCCGACCGCTGCCGCGACCTCGCCGTAGGCCATGACGCGGCCCGCCGGGATCGACTCGACGACGGCGTACACGGCCTCGCGGAAGGCCTCGTAGTCGCGCGGGGCGGACTCGGCGAGCTCGGGAGGGGCCGGAGGGCCGTCTCCGCGCGTCACAGCGCGAGGACCCCGAAGTTCTCCCCGTACTGCGTCTCACGCAGCACGACGAAGCCGATCGCCCGGAAGAAGTGGTCCGGGCCGTCCTCGCCCGGCTCCCAGAGCGCGGTGATCTGGGTGAAGCCGCGCGACTTCGCCTCGGCGGCGAGCGCGCGCACCGCGAACGAGCCGATGCCGCGCCCCTGGCGTTCCCCCGCGACCGTCACTCGCCACACCGCCGATCGGAACTCCTCCTGCGGGTCGTCCGGCGCGAAGTTGCCGCGCACGAAGCCGACGACCTCGTCGCCGTCGAGCACGACGCGCGGCCAGGACGCCGTCGGGTCCGTGTACGAGTCGGCGAGCGAGTAGGTCGGCGGAGTCACGAACTGGTCCTGGCCGCTGCGCAGCGTCAGGGAGTTCGCCGCGAGCGCGGTCGCCGCGGACAGTTCCTCGAGCCGAAGGGTCGCCATGGACCCAGGGTATGCGGCGATGCGCGGCCCTGTCACCTGGGAGGCGCCCATGCCGATATGCTCGCCGCGTGGTCGTCGAGTCGTTCAACGGTCCCTGGACGGCGCTCGTCCTGATCCTGGCCGCGGGCGGGATCGTCGCGCACTATCTGCTGCGTCGGCGCTCGACGGCGACGAAGCGCGCATGGCTGCTCGGCCTGGCATTCGTGACGCTCGCCTCCTCGATCGTCTTCCACATCGCGTTCCTCGTGAACCCGCCCGAGCAGGGCTGGCCGTTCTTCCAGAACCTCCCGCTGCACCTGTGCACGATCATGTCGTGGGTCATGCCGCTCGTGGTCTGGTTCGACTGGAAGCCGTTGCGGGCGGTCGCGTTCTACCCCGGCGCGATCGCCGGCATCGCCTCGCTCGTATCGGCGACGCCGGCCGAGCAGGGCCATCCGCTGCTCGACCCGCGCTCGTTCTTCTGGGTCGCGCACGCGCTCAACGCGATCGTCCCGTTCCTGCTCGCCTCACTCGCCCTCTACCGGCCGACCGCGCGGCAGGCGCTCGAGTCGGTCGGCTGGGTCGCCGCGTTCGGCCTCGTCGTCATCCTGCCGGTCGACCTCGCGCTGCGCGCCTGGGTCGACCCCGGTGCGAACTACTTCTATCTGTTCTCGGCCGAGGGCGCCGACATCCTGCAGCTGCTCTGGGACATCATCCCGATCCCCGTGCTGTACGTGGTGCCGATCCTCGTGCTCGTCCTGCCGGTGCTCTATCTCGAGTACGGCATCTACCGACTGCTCACCCGCCAGCGTCGTCGCACCGCGCCGAGCGCGTTCGCCGCGGCCTAGCAGGCCGGGCGCGCCTCAGGCAGGACGCGCTCGTCTCGACTGGGCTCAGAGGGCGTCGATGATCGCGTTGAGCGTCGCGGAAGGACGCATCGCGGCGGAGACCTTCGCGGTGTCGGGCGAGTAGTAGCCGCCGATCTCGACCGGGCTGCCCTGGACCGCGAGCAGCTCTGCGACGATCGCGGCCTCGCCGTCGCCGAGCGCCGCGGCGACGGGCGCGAACGCGGCTGCGAGCTCGGCGTCATCCGTCTGGCGGCTGAGCTCCTGCGCCCAGTAGAGCGCGAGGTAGTAGTGCGAGCCGCGGTTGTCGATCGTCCCGAGGGCCCGACCGGGTGACTTGTCCTGCTCGAGGAACGTCCCCGTCGCGCGGTCGATCGTCTCGGCGAGAACGCGAGCCCGCTCATTGCCAGTGACGCTCGCGTACTGCTCGAAGGACGGCGCAAGGGCGAAGAACTCGCCGAGCGAGTCCCAGCGCAGGTAGTCCTCCGCGACGAACTGCTGCACGTGCTTCGGCGCGGACCCGCCCGCACCGGTCTCGAAGAGCCCGCCGCCGTTGAGGAGGGGCACGATCGAGAGCATCTTCGCCGAGGTGCCGACCTCGAGGATGGGGAAGAGGTCGGTGTTGTAGTCGCGCAGCACGTTGCCGGTGACGGAGATCGTGTTGAGGCCCTTGCGCAGTCGCTCGAGCGAGTACGCCGTCGCGAGCTCGGGCGAGAGGATCTCGATCGTCAGGCCCGTCGTGTCGTGCTCGGGGAGGTAGGTGCGCACCTTCGCGATGATCGACGCGTCGTGGGCGCGGGTCTCGTCGAGCCAGAAGATCGCGGGATCGCCGGTCGCCCGGGCGCGGGCGACGGCCAGCCTCACCCAGTCGCGGACGGGGACGTCCTTGGTCTGGGTGGCGCGCCAGATGTCGCCCGGCTGCACGGCGTGCTCGATGACGGTCTCGCCCGCCGAGTTGACGACGCGCACGGTCCCGGCGGCCGCGATCTCGAAGGTCTTGTCGTGCGAGCCGTACTCCTCGGCCGCCTGGGCCATGAGCCCGACGTTCGGGACGGTGCCGATCGTCGCGGGGTCGAGCGGGCCGTGGCGCTTCACCTCGTCGATGACGGTCTGGTAGACGCCCGCATAGGAGGAGTCGGGGATGACCGCGAGGGTGTCGTCCTCACCGCCGTCGACACCCCACAGCTTCCCGCCGTTGCGGATGAGCGCCGGCATCGAGGCGTCGACGATGACGTCGGAGGGGACGTGCAGGTTCGTGATGCCCTTGTCGGAGTTGACGTAGGACACCCGCGGCCCGTCCGCGAGCGCAGCCTCGAAGGCGGCCTTGATCTCGGCGCCGTTCGGGAGCGCGGCGAGCCCGGCGAGGATCGAGCCGAGCCCGTCGTTGGCGGACAGGCCCGCCTCGGCGAGCTCCGCGCCGTAGCGCGCGAAGACGTCGGCGAAGTACGCGCGCACGACGTGCCCGAAGATGATCGGGTCGGAGACCTTCATCATGGTCGCCTTGAGGTGGACGGAGAAGAGGACGTCCTCCGCCTTCGCCTTCCCGATCGCGTTGTGCAGGAACGCGTCGAGGTGCGCCGCCTCGAGCAGCGTCGCGTCGACGATCTCGCCCGCGAGCACGGGCAGCTTGTCCTTGAGCACGACGGTCTGGCCGCCCTCGGTGACGAGCTCGATCCGCAGCACGTCGGCCGCGGGCAGCGTGACGGACTTCTCGTTCGACTTGAAGTCGTGCTCGCCCATCGTCGCGACCTCGGTCTTCGACCCGGCCGGGAACGGCTTGTTGCGATGCGGGTGCGCCTTCGCGTAGTTCTTGACGGACTGGGGCGCGCGACGGTCGGAGTTGCCTTCGCGGAGCACCGGGTTGACGGCGGAGCCCTTGACCCGGTCGTACTTGGCGCGGATCGCCTTCTGCTCCTCGGTCGTCGCCTCGTCGGGGTAGTCGGGCACGTCGTGGCCGTCGGCCTGGAGCTCGGCGATCGCGGCCTTGAGCTGCGGGATGGAGGCCGAGATGTTCGGCAGCTTGACGATGTTCGCCTCGGGAGTCTTGGCGAGCTCGCCGAGCTCGGTGAGCCAGTCGCGGCCGAGGCCGAAGACGGCGAGGATGCGCCCCGCGAGCGAGATGTCGGCCGTGTCGATCGACACCCCCGCCTGCTTCGCGTAGGCCTTGACGATCGGCAGGAAGCTCGCGGTCGCGAGCATCGGCGCCTCGTCGGTGTGGGTGTAGTAGATCGTCGACTCCGTCACGTACTCCATCTTCCCACGCCGACGGTTCGCCCGATTCCGGGGGGCTGCTGACCCGGGACGACCGTCACGCGGTCGAGGTCTCGCCGTGCTCGAGCATCTCGATCGTCCGGGCGATCCGTGCGGCTCGGGTCTGCGCCCGTTTCGCGTTCCCGATCCGGTAGAGGACCGAGAACCGGTTCTGGCCGCTCAGCGCCTCGAACGCGGCGCTCGCCGCCGGGCTCGCGTCGAGTGCGGCGCGGAGGTCGTCGGGCACGGGCGCGCCCTTGGCCCGGTATGCGGCCGCCCAGCGGCCGTCGGCCTTCGCCCGCTCGACCTCCGCGAGGCCGCGCGGCCGCATCCGTCCCGCCGCGGCCAGCCGCTCGATGTGCTCGCGATTGACCTGCGACCAGACCGAGGTCGGTCGGCGCGGACCGTAGCTCTGGATGAACGTGTCGGCGTCGTTCGCGTAGCGCGTCCCGTCGATCCACCCGAAGCAGAGGGCGGTGTCGAGCGCCTCCTCGACGTGCAGGCCCTCGCGGCCCTTCTTCGCGATCAGCAGACGGACCCCCGGCGAGGTCTCGTGCGCCTCCTCGAGCCATGCCTCCCACTCCGCCGCCGTGCGGAGCTCGAGGAGCGGCTTCTCGCCGTTCGCGACCATGCGCCCAGGCTAGGGCCGGCCTCGGACATCGGCAGGCTCGTGGACGGATCGCGCGCTTCCGGACAGGTCCTGGGTGGGACGCTGTCGGAGGAGAACGCGATGGAATCGCTTGAGGAGCAGATCGCCGCAGCCGGTCGCACGGTCGCGGACGATGCCGGGGCGCAGGGCGCAGGGCGCGGGGCGCACTCGCGGGGGTCGTGAGCGCGCGGCGCCGTCTGCGCCAGCCGGACGTCGAGAAGTGGGCGCGCATGCCCCTCCGGCGCCCCCGGGAGAGCCGTTTGCGTCCACGTCGGCCCGGCCGCGCGCGAGTCGGCCCCGGCGGCGGGGGACCGTCCGGGGCCGACCCGGCATGCGGGCGACCCGCCTCCTCGTCAGGCGCTGATCTGCTCGATCTGCTCCGCCTGCTCGGCCTGCGCGATCGAGGCGGGCGCCGTGCCGGTCGCGATCGCGACCTTGCGCGGCTTCGCCTTCTCGGAGACCGGGATGACGACGGAGAGCACGCCGTTGTCGTAGTGCGCGCTGATCCGCTCGGTCGCGATGCCCTCGCCGAGGTTGAACTGGCGCTGGTACGTGCCGGCGGAGCGCTCGCGGGCGAGCCACTTGACGCCCTCGCCGCTCGGCGCGGTGCGCTCGGCGCGGACGGTGAGCACCTGTCCGTCGACGTCGACGTCGATCGAGCCCGGGTCGATGCCGGGCAGGTCGGCGGTCATCACGTAGTGGTCGCCGTCGCGGTAGAGGTCGATCGGCATGAAGCGCGGGCCCTGCCGCGCGTCGAGGAGCTGGGCGGCAACGCGGTCCAGCTCGCGGAACGGGTCGAAGACGACAGCCATCGTGCTGCTCCTTTACCTGTAGTCACCTGGAGTGATCCCTGACTTGAGTCACCTCGACTCAAGTGAGTTCAGATTAGCACTCTCCATATGCGAGTGCCAGCCGTTCGCGGAGGGCGAACGCTGCGATCAGGCGCCGGAGAAGACGTCGCGGCGCACCCCGCGCACGCCCGCGCGACGCAGCGCGGCGGTGAGGGCGGCGACCATCGAGGGCGGGCCCGAGACATAGGCGACGCGGCCCGGCAGGTCCGGGATCGCCGCCGCGAGGTCCTCGGCGACCAGGCGCCCCCGGCCGAGCCACGTCCACCCGGTCGGCATGGGCTCGGGCGCGACGGGGCACGACAGCACGACCCGCACGCCCGCCGCCTCGAGCTCGGCGAGGAAGGGCGGCGTCTCCTCGCTCGAGCGGTAGACGACCACGTAGTCGTGTCGCGGGTCCGCATCGCGCAGCATCGACAGGAACGGCGTGATCCCGATCCCGCCCGCGACGAGGAGCGCATCGGTCCCGACCTTCGGCGCGACGAAGTCGCCGAAGACGCGCGTCGCCCGCAAGCCGTCGCCCGGCGACAGCGCGGCGAGCGCGCGCTTCGCCGTCGAGGCATGCGGGGGCACGCAGAACGCGATCTCGAGGTCCTCGGCGCCCGGCGCCGACGCGATGGAGAAGACGCGCCGACGACCGCGGATGTCGCGCGAGCCGTGCGGGACGGCGAGCTCGATCGCCTGACCGGCGAGATGCGCGACCGGCTCGTCGGCACGCAGCCGCAGCGACACGACGTTCTGCCCGTGCCGCTGGACGCCCGTCACCGTGAGGCCGATCGCGCGTCTCGCGCCGAAGCCCCAGGCGAGGACGTTCGCGATGACGATGCCGAGCTCGGGGCTCGAGTAGAGCGGCCCGAAGCTGAACGGCACCGACGCGACGAGCGCCGCGAGGCCCGCGACGAGCAGCCGCTGCCACCAGCGCGGCGGCAGCGTCTGCGGCTCGCTCAGCAGGTACCCCGCGGCGAACACGATCGGCAGCGAGCCGAAGATCGTCGCGAGCGAGTCGCCGAGCGGCATCCCGAACGCGATGAGCTGGCCGGTGCGGAACGCGGCGGCGACGACGACGTAGGCGAGCGCGACGGTCACGACGCTCGACCGGTAGCAGACGACGAGCGCGCCGAGCGCGACGACGGGCGCCAGCGGCGGCGTCGCGACCCACCAGGTCGGGCCGCCGAGGAACGAGATCCCCGCGAGGTCGAGCACGCTCGCGACGAGCGCGACGACGAGCGCGCCGAGCGCGGCCGGATTGAAGAGATGCCGACCGAGCCTGGCGACGAGGAAGCGCGACGCCCCCGCGATGAGGCCGGCGATCGCGACGGCGGTGAGGCTCGGCGCGTCGAGCCGCGGGGGGAAGAGCAGGAAGACGATGAGCCCGGAGACGAGGACCGACTCGAGCTCGGGCGTCGCGCGCACGATCGCGCCGCCCGCGTAGGCCCCGACCGCGGTCGAGGCGACCGTGACGATGACCGAGAGCACCCCGGCGAGCGGGTCGAAGGCGAGCACCCCGACGAGCATGAGCACGAGCGCCGCGACGACGACGACCCACAGCGTCGCGGCGATGAGCGCGACGGCGGTGACCCGGCCGAGGGCGCGGTCGATGCCGCCGCGTCCGGTCGCGATGGCGGCGAGCACCGTCCTCATGCGAACACCTCTCCCGGGAAGCCGTCCGAGACCTCGACGCGTCCCGATACGGAGATCCTGGCCCATCGGGCGCGCTCGTCGCGCATCCGGACAGCAGGCCGATCGCGGACAGCCCGGAGAACGCGAGCACCACGGTGCGGTTGGGCTTCGGCATGGCGCCGAGTTAGCCTGAGAGCCTGGAGGTCAGCTATGGCGCTGTTCATCGACAAGCTCGTCATCTCGAGCCCCGATTTCGAGGACCACGGACGGATCCCGTTCGAGCTCACGGCGGACGGGGGCAACACGATCCCGCGACTTGAGCTCTCCGGCGCGCCGGAGGGGGCGGTCGAGTACGCGATCGTCTGCCACGATCCGGACGCGCCGCTGCCCGACGGCTTCACGCACTGGACCGTCTACGGCGTGCCGGTCGACGCGACCTCGCTCGACCTCTCCGCCGCGGGCGTCCGGGTCGGACCGAACGACACCGGCCAGACGAGCTGGTACGGGCCGCAGCCCCCGCACGGGCACGGCGACCACCACTACTACTTCTGGGTGTATGCGCTCCGCCGCCCGGTCGAGGGGACTCCTGACCGCCGTACGTTCATCGACGACTACGCGGACGTGATCATCGAGCAGGCCCGGACGGTCGGGCTCTGCGCGCGCTGATCAGCAGGAAGCCGGCCGTCACGAAGCACAGCGCGAGCAGGAGCGGCATGGTCGAGTCGCTCGATCCCGTCGCCGCGAGCTCGACGGTGAGCGCCGCCGAGAACGCCCGTCCCGAGGTCTGACCGGTCGAGACGACGGTGTGCGCGCCGACTGGCACGTCGGCCGGCACGGTCACCGCCGCGGAGAACGCGCCGCTCGCATCGGCCGTGAACGTCCCGAGCGACACGGGCGTCGAGTGCAGGACGACCTCGACCGGCTCGCCGGGCCGGAAGCCGACGCCGTCGACCGTGAGCCCCGCCCCCGGTGGCACCGAGCCGACGCTGACGCTCGTGCCGAATGCGGCGTTCACCGCGGCGGTCGTCAGCTCGCGCAGCTTCGCGACCCCGTCCGCCGTGGGGTGCAGGGCGCCGAGCCGCATGCAGAAGTACGTCGTGCCGTGGTACCCGAGAGGCAGCCAATCGGGATCGCTGCAGGCGCCGCTGACGGCGTTCTCGATATCCAGCTTCTGGATCCACGACTCCGCGCCGGCGCAGATCGTGTGCTGCGCTGTCGCCTCCCACGTGTCGACGAAGTGGAACCCGCGTGCCGCGGCCTCGGATTGCAGGGCCGCGACGAGCTCGGACTCGACGTCGTGGATGTAGCCGAGGTCGACGCCGGAGAACGGCACGCCGTCCGAGAACGGGGGGAACCCGCCGCTGAAGCACGCGTCCGTCGCGTCCGCCGGCGCGATCTGCGGGTACCCGACGACGAAGACCTGGGCGTTCGGCGCCTTGGTCGCGATCTCGTCGAAGACCGCCGCGATGCGGGGGGTGATGAAGTCCGTCTGCCGGGTCGCGAGCTGGTAGTCCGCATACGACGGGTTGGAGCTCTCGTAGACGTCCTTGCAGTTCGCGACCGAGATGCCCGCGATCACCATCATGCCGAGCGCGGTCGAGCCGCCGCCGACGCTCGCGCGCATGCACGACTCCGCGATGTCGGAGAAGCCGAGGTCGTTGCCGCCGATCGCGACGGTGACGACGTCGGTCGTGGGCCCGAGCGCGTCGACCTGCAACCCGGGGTAGCTCGCGCCAGACATGGTCGTCTGCGCCTGCGACGCGGTCGTCAGCTGCGGGAGCAGCGTCAGGCTGCCGACGGGCGGCAGCGTCAGCGATGCGCCGGCGACGAAGCCGAGGTTCGGGGACACCGCGCCGGAGCAGGTGCGATCGGTCAGCGCGAGACCGAGGTCGGCGGCGACGAGATGCGGGTAGTTCGCGTCCCCCTGGTAGCAGCCGTTGCTGGTGATCGGCGGCGTCGCGGCGAACGGGCTCGTCGCGCTGAACGGGATGAGCCCGAAGCCGGCCGCGTAGGAGTCTCCGAGCGACACGTACTCGAATCCGTCGAGCTCGCCCGGCTCGGCCGATATCGCCGGGCCGGCGGGCGCCGCGATGAGCAGCCCCGCAAGGACTGCGATCCCGCCCACGATCCGCCGCATCACGGGCACAGTACTCGCGACGGCCCTCGCGCTCAAGGTTTCCCGGTCGGAAACCGGGCCGGTAGGATGGCCGCACCGCGACTGGCGTTCGTAGGTGGGACACCACCGGGGAGCGGTGGACACAGGGATGGGCCGTACGCCTGGGCTCGATCACCGCCCCAGTCGAAGGAGCACCCTGTGAGCCGAGCACCCGGTCAGGACTATTTCACCGCCCCCCTCTCGGAGGTCGATCCCGAGATCGCCGCCGTCCTCGAGCAGGAGCTCGGGCGCCAGCGCGACTATCTCGAGATGATCGCCTCCGAGAACTTCGTGCCGCGCGCGATCCTCGAGTCGCAGGGCTCGGTCCTCACGAACAAGTACGCGGAGGGCTACCCGGGCAAGCGCTACTACGGCGGGTGCGAGTACGTCGACGTGGCCGAGTCGCTCGCGATCGAGCGCGCGAAGGCGCTCTTCGGCGCGGGGTTCGCGAACGTCCAGCCGCACGCGGGCGCGCAGGCCAATCAGCCCGTCTACCACGCGCTCCTCGAGCACGGCGATCGCGTTCTCGGCCTCGATCTCAACCACGGCGGGCACCTCACGCACGGCCGCAAGCAGAACTTCTCGGGCCGCAACTACGACATCGTCAGCTACGGCGTCGACCCGGAGACGTATCGGATCGACATGGACGTCGTGCGCGACCGGGCGCGGGAGACCCGGCCGAAGATGATCGTCGCGGGCTGGTCGGCGTATCCGCGCCAGCTCGACTTCGCCGCGTTCCGCGAGATCGCCGACGAGGTCGGCGCGCTGCTGTGGGTCGACATGGCGCACTTCGCGGGGCTCGTCGCCGCGGGCCTGCACCCCTCGCCGGTGCCGTACGCGGATGTCGTGACGAGCACGGTGCACAAGACGATCGGCGGACCGCGCTCCGGCTTCATCCTGTCGAACGACGCCGCGATCGCGAAGAGGCTCGACTCGGCCGTCTTCCCCGGCCTGCAGGGCGGTCCGCTCATGCACGTCATCGCGGCGAAGGCGACCGCGTTCAGGCTCGCCATGACGCCGGAGTTCCGCGACCGTCAGGAGCGCACGCTGCGCGGCGCGCGGATCCTCGCCGAGCGGCTCATGCAGGACGACACACGGGGGCAGGGCGTCGACGTCCTGACGGGCGGCACCGACGTGCATCTCGTCCTCGTCGACCTGCGCGCCTCGCAGCTCACCGGTCAGGAGGCGGAGGACCGGCTGCACGAGGCACGGATCACCGTGAACAAGAACTCGGTGCCCTTCGACCCGCGCCCCCCGATGACGACGAGCGGCATGCGCATCGGGACCCCGGCCCTCGCGACGCGGGGCTTCGACGACATCGAGTTCACCGAGGTGGCGGACATCATCGCCCAGGCGCTGCTCCCCGACCCCGACCTCGCGGGACTGCGTGCGCGGGTCGCCGCGCTCACCGAGGCGTTCCCGCTGTACCCGGGCCTGACCTCGCCGGGGCTGTGGGCGTGAGCGCGCAGGTCCTCGACGGGATCGCGACCGCGGCCGCGATCAAGGCGGAGCTCGCCGAGCGGGTCGTCGAGCTCAAGGCCCGCGGCGTCCACCCGGGTCTCGGCACGCTGCTCGTCGGCGCCGATCCCGGGTCGGTCAGCTACGTCACGGGCAAGCACCGCGACTGCGCCGAGGTCGGCGTCGAGTCGATCCGCGTCGACCTGCCGGAGACGGCGTCGCGCGCGGACGTGCTCGGCGCGATCGACTTCCTCAACGCCAATCCGGCGGTCACCGGCTACATCGTGCAGCTGCCGCTGCCGAAGGGCCTCAACGAGCACGAGGCGATCGAGGCGATCGACCCCGACAAGGACGCCGACGGCCTGCACCCGACGAACCTCGGTCGGCTCGTCCTCGGCGTCGACGGCGAGATCGCCTCGCCGCTGCCGTGCACGCCGGCCGGCATCGTCGAGCTGCTGCAGCGAGCCGGGGTCGACATCCCGGGCAAGCACGTCGCGATCGTCGGCCGCGGGCTCACGGTCGGCCGTCCGCTCGGGCTGCTGCTGACCCGCAAGGGTCTCGATGCGACGGTCACGCTGACGCACTCGCGCACGCCGAACCTCGCGGAGGAGTGCCGCCGGGCCGACATCGTCGTCGCGGCGGTCGGCGTCCCGCACCTCATCAAGCCGGACTGGATCAAGCCGGGCGCCGCGGTGCTCGACGTCGGCGTGACGCGCGTCGGCACGACGCAGTCGGGGAAGGCGAGGCTCTCGGGCGACGTCGACCCCGCGGTCGCCGAGGTCGCGGGCTGGCTCTCGCCGAACCCGGGCGGCGTCGGGCCGATGACGCGCGCGCTCCTGGTGAAGAACGTCGTGGATGCGGCGTCGCGGGCTGCGGGGCTCCCGGTCCGCTGATCCAGCACTGATCCGGCACTGATCCGGAGCCGACGGCGCTGACGACGCCGACGGATTTCGACACCTGGCTCGTCTTCTCCTATGAGGACGTCCGTCCTCTGTGTTGCTGCTGCGCCCAGCCCCGTGGAGACGAGCCGTCGTGATCGAGCACCGAGCCCCCGTCAATGCCCGCTCCCGCAGAGCCCGGTCCCGCCCGGTCCGGCTCCGTCGCTGGACGGCGCCGATCGCGGCGCCGATCGCCGCCATCGTGCTCGCCGGCGTGGGCATCGGCCCGGCGGCCCTCGCCGACGCGAGCCCCGACGCCGGCCCGACCGCGGGCGGGACGACCGTGACGGTCTCGCTGCCCCGCATCGTCGGCGACCAGCTCGCGACGGGCGCGTACCACGCGGCCGCGCTCGGCTTCGACGGCGAGGTCTACGTCTGGGGCGCGAACTGGACGGGCCAGCTCGGCAATGGCGCGCTCGTCGGCACGGGCGATCCCGTCCCGCCAGGGCAGACGCCCGCCGCCGCGATCCGGCCCTCCCCGGTGACCCGGTGGACCGCGGTGTTCGCCGGCCTCGACCAGACGATCGCGATCGGTCAGGACCCGACCCTCGTCTACGCGTGGGGGAACAACTTCGGCGGCCAGCTCGCGACCGACGCGGTCCCGATGTCCTCGACCCCGGTGCCGATCGACGCGAGCGCCGCGGGCGGCTTCACGAAGGTCGCGGTCGGCGACCTCTCGATGGTCGCGCTCGGCGTCGACGGCCGGCTCTGGGCCTGGGGGGACAACTCGACCGGCCAGCTCGGCACCGACGACCCATCGGTGCCGTCCCCGAGCCTCGTGCCGGTCCAGGTGCCGCTGCCGGCGGGTGCCTCGCCCGACCTCCGCTTCCTCGACGTGCGCGCGGGCATGGCGCTCGGCGACGACGGCCGGGTCTACACCTGGGGATACGGCGCGGAAGGTCAGCTCGGTGACGGCACGACGCCGTTCGTCCGGGTCGCGCTCGGCGAGGTCGCCCTCCCACCCGGCGTGCGGGTGGTCGAGATCGCGCAGGGCGGCGCACGCTACGCGCTCGACGCGGACGGGGTGCTCTGGTCGTGGGGGTCGGGCTTCGGGGGGCTGCTCGGCAACGGCTCGACGGCCTCGTCCGCGCTGCCCGTTCAGGTGCTGGCGCCGGCGGGCGCCGGCCCCGGCTTCCGCTGGACCTCGGTGACCGCCGGTGGCACGAGCCACGCGCTCGCGGTCGGCAGCGACGGGCTGCTCTACGCCTGGGGGAGCAATGCCTACGGCGAGCTCGGCGACGGCACGACCACGCAGCGGGAGGCCCCGGTCGCCGTCGCGGCTCCGGCCGGCGCCGATCCGGGATTCCGGTACACCGCGGCGGCGGGCGGCGAGGGCTTCACGATCCTCGGCGCACCGTGCGGGCTCATGTCGCTCGGCCGCAACGAGCTCGCCCAGCTCGGCAACGGCGGGCTCGTCGATCCGGGCGGTCTCGGCGATCTCGGCGGGCCGCTCGGCGACCTCGAGCTGCTCGGGGTCGCGTTCGACGGCCTCGCCGGGCAGAACTCGGTGTCGCTCGACTGCGCGACCTGGCAGCTCGACACGCCCGCCCACGTCGAGGGCCCGGTCGACGTCGCCCTGGGGTACCGCTCGGGCCCGTCGGTCCAGCCGGTGCTCGTCCTCCCGGACGCGTTCCGCTACGGCACCGCGCCCGTCGTGACCGCCGACCCCGTCGGGGTCTCCGCGGCGGTCGGGGCGGACGTGGCGTTCGCGGCAGCGGGCAGCGGCGACTCCCTCCCGTCCGTGCAGTGGGAGCGCTCGATCGGCGGCGGTTCGTGGGTCGACATCCCGGGCGCGACGGCCGACACCCTCCTCGTCGAGGACCTGACGCCCGGTCAGGACGGCGAGCGCTACCGGGCCGTCTACTCGAACGGGCTCGGGACGGCGACGAGCCTCGAGGCCTCGCTGACCGTCCTCGCCGCGCCGGCCCCGCCGAGCGACCCGACGGATCCGACGGACTCGGCGAGGGCCGCATCGCTCGCTCGCACGGGCGATCCGGTCTCCAGGCCGCTCGCGCTCGCGGCCGGCGCCCTCGTCGCCGCGGGACTCGCGCTGCTCGCGCTCTGCGTCGCGGCCCGCCTCGCGCGCCGAGCCGGATAGGCTGGGCGCATGGCGAGCGAGAAGGCGATCAGGCCCTACCGGATCGGATTCCCCCAGTTCGTGGTCGGGCTCCTCACGCTCGCGGCCGTCGCCGGCGGCGTCGCCTGGGTCCTCAAGCTCGTCGGCGTCCTCTAGCCCCGGCGCATCGCGTTCCGCGGCTCGATCGGGCCGCGATCGCGTTCCGCAGGTCGAGTAGGCCGCAGGCCGTATCGAGACCCCGGCCCCTCACCACACCCGGGTGAACGGCATGGGCCGGATCGCGCAGCAGAGCGAGCACGAGCCGTACGTAGAACGACCCGTAGACGAACGCCGAGAGGGCCGGTCACGAACCGTATCCACACGGGCGGGTTCATGAGGAGCTTGGTCGTATGCGCCGTTTCTCAAAGCCCGACGAGCTCTCTGTGCCCCTCCTCGACTTCGCCGTGAGCTGAGTCGCGTCGATCAGACCTGCATCGGCCCGGGAATGCGATCGACTGGATGCCTAACCCCCTCGCGAGGCGCGTTCGCAACAATGGCTGCGCGAAGTGGATAGGTCCTTCGCGCAACGGATACTCATGGCCGGGGCACGCATCTACGGTCGGAACTGTCTAGCCCGCCTGGACTAGATGGCACGACAACGTTCCTGGCCCCGCCAGAGTTCGGTTGCACCGGGATGGAGATCCCAGCGCGACCGCGGCCACAGCCCTTGGGCCGGACTCGGAAGGGTTCGGAAACTCGAAACCATGTGGAGACAGCAATGACCGATCGCATCACCCGCAACCCCGCCCCTGTGATCCCCGGGATCGCGGATAGCGTCAAGGTTGCTGCTGGCGACTTGCTGTTCATCTCCGGCGCGGTCGGATTCGAAGCGGACGGTAGCGTGCCGGAGGACTTCGCGCGCGCGATCGAGCTGACGTATGCCGAGGTCGAGCGGGCGCTCAAGGCCGGCGGCGCGACGTGGGAGAACGTCGTTCGCGTCAACGTCTACGTGACGCAGCTCGACCAGGAGAAGCTTGCGATCTGGCGCACGACGCGCGATGCGCTCGTGCCGTCCGACAATCCGCCGGCAAGCACACTCATTGGCGTGTACTCATTGTTCAACGGTGCGTCCATCGAAGTCGACGCGATCGCGGCGCTGTAGCGCCCTCGCGCAACGATCCCTCCCGAAGAAAGGCTGGCCTAGTAATGAGCGAACGCAGGACTGACTACGCGATCTACTCCCTCGAGTTCTGTCAGGGCACAATGCCTCACGACTTCTTCGGGGGATCGGGCGTCTTCAGCAACAAGGGGACGGTTCACATTCCGATGCTCTACACCCTCATCGTGGGTGGCGAGGTCGGTGGCAAGAAGCACGTTGCACTCGTGGACTGCGGATTCCGCGACGACTACTGGCTCGACCGGTACCCGTTCTCGACGTGGGAGAGCCCGGCGGAGGTGCTCGGCCGTCTGGACCTGACGCCCGAGGACATCGAGGTCATCCTCGTGTCCCACATGCACTTCGACCACATGGGCAACTTCGAGGCATTCCCCAACGCCCAGCTCTACGTGCAGTTCGACGAGTACGTCGGCTGGTCTCACGCCGTCGACATGGCCAACAAGCTCCCGACCGAGGCAGATCGAGCGTGGATCTTCTCGTCGTTCGACCCGACGGACCTCACCCGCGCCGCGCGTGGCATCGCCGAGGGGCGCATCCGCTTCCTCCAGGGCGATGAGGAGCTGCTACCCGGGGTCACCGCCCGGCTTGCTCGAGACTCGCACACGTTCGGCTCGCAGTGGTTCAAGATCGAAACGCAGAACGGGCCATTCATCATCGCGGGCGACACCGTCTACTGGTACTCGAACGTCGAGCAGATGTGGACTCCCGGATACGGCCAGGGCAACAACTTCAACCTCATCGGCCTCTATCGCACGCTCGCCGATGAGGTGAAGAACGAGACCACCCGGATCATTCCCGGCCACGACGAGCAGATCGCGCAGCGATACAAGTCGTGGGTCACCGAGAGCGGCAACACGATCACCGAGGTCAACCGGCTGCAGGGAGAGGGCTCGCGGGCTCCTGCCAACGCTGGAGTGATGCTCACCTAGTTGGCCGGGTGGATGCGCGCGACGCCACTCACTCCATAGGTGCTCGCAGCGCAGTGCCGAAGGTCCGCATTCGCACTTGCTTCCCCGAGGTACGAAATACCAGACATGCAATCGCCCTCGCTTTGTCGTGCCCGCAGACACAACATCGACAACGTTGTCGCCCCATCTCCTGCTGACAATCGGCGGGCTCGGCGTCGCTCGGATTCCGATCGAACGCGACATTCGCACCAAGTAGAAAGAAGAACTCGATGAAGAACGTTGTTCGCGGCGCGGCTATCGGTGCCGTCGCTGCCCTCATTCCGGTACTCGCCGGGTGCGTCGCCACAGCGCAGCCGACACCAAATCCCGAGGCATCGGAAGCCTCCGAGACCATCGTCATCGGCGCCGCAATGGCCGAGACGGGCTTCATGTCGGTTGTCGACCTGCCCGCGCTCAACTCGCTGCGCATCGCGGTTGATGAGCTCAACAAGAGCGGCGGGATTGACGGCACGCCAGTTGAGCTGCGCGTCGTCGACACTGGTTCTGACCTCGCTCAGTACGCCCCTGCTGCCCAGCAGCTAGTCGATGCGGGCGCGAAGACGATCGTCTTGACCTGCGACTACGACATCGCGAGTCCGGGCGCGCTCGTGGCCGAGCGCGCGGGAGTGCTCAACATCTCCCCGTGCGTCGCTGACGCGCTCTGGGGGCCCACGGGCGGACTCGAGCTCGGCTTCTCGCTTGGTAACGCGACACTCGGCGAGGGCGCGATCATGGCAGAGTTCGCCTTTGACCAGGGCTGGCAGAACGCGGTCTTCCTCACCGACACGAGCCTGAAGTACTCGCAGAACGAGTGCGAGTACACGCAGGCGCGCTACGCCGAGCTTGGCGGCACCCAGATCGCCAACTACGACTACGTCCAGGGCGACAGCATCCCCGAGATCGTCTCGAAGATCGCCAGCGGGTCCGCCCCGGATGTCATCTTCAACTGTGGATACAACCCCGGTGGTGCGCAAGTCGCGAAGGACCTCCGCGACGGCGGCATCACGACGCCGGTCGTGTCTGGATTCGGCATGGACGGCACGTTCTGGCTCGACGCCATCCCCGGGCTCAGCGACTACTACGTCGTGACGTACGCCCTCAGTACCGGTGACGACCCGAACCCGAAGGTGAACGAGTTCGCTGCGCTCTACGAGGAGGCATACGGCGAGCGTCCGACCACGTCAACGTTCCTCACGGGACCGTCCGTGCTCGAGACGATTGTGACTGCGCACTCGATCGCCGAGAGCTGGGATGGAGCGAAGCTCGCCGACGCGCTCGAGACCGTCGGCGACCTCGACCTGCTCGCCGGCCCCACGAAGTTCAGTTCCGAGTACCACATCGGCCTCGAGCGGCCGCAGAGCGTGCTCGTCGTTCAGGATGGATCGCTCGTATTCGTCGAGCGGCGCGCTCCGCAGAGCGTCAACGTCCAGTGACCGATGTGCTCCGGTCCCTCGCAGCCGGGCGCGAAAGCGCCCGGCTCGAGGCTCTGGGAGTCTCGAGGGCTTACCACGGCGTTCAAGCACTCCAAGATGTGGACCTCGATGTGCCCCGCGGGCGCGTGACAGGGCTCATCGGCGCCAACGGTGCGGGGAAGTCGACGCTCGTCAATATCCTCAGCGGATACGACAGCGCCGACTCGGGCGATGTACAGATCGACGGACAAGCGCTTCCACGTGAACGTGCCGACCGCCGAACCCGGCGCGGCATCGCTCGCACGTTTCAGCAAGGTCGACTGTTCCCGAGACTTACGGTCCTCGAGAACGTCGAGGTGACCGCCTTGGCATGCGGGCTCAGCTATGCCGGAGCGCGCACGCTGTCGCTCGGTCTCCTCGTCGAACTCCAGCTCGAGGAGTGGGCGACGCATGAAGCAGACCACCTGCCACACGGTGTCGAGAGACGCCTTGGCGTGGCGCGCGCGCTCGCCACGCGTCCGACGTGGGTGCTCTTCGATGAACCTGCCGCGGGTCTCAACGACGGCGAGGCGGAGCACTTTCGCGGGACGATGCGTGCCCTGGCCGAGAACGGGATGGGCGTACTGCTGATCGATCACAACATGCCGCTCGTGTTCGGAAGCAGCGACCACATCTTCGTGCTCGGTGCTGGCCAGAACGTCGTCGAGGGCAGCCCCGATGCGATTCGGCACGATCCGAGGCTGGCGAGTTCGTACTTGGGAAGCGCGGTCCAGGAAGTGCCAGGGAGGTAGTTGATGGCATCGCAGAATGCGCGCAGGGTTCTGACGGTGTCGGACCTTCATGTGAGCTACCGCGGCATTCCGGCGGTGTCCGGTGTGTCGTTCCATGCGGACGCGGGAGAGCTGGTCGGGATCATCGGACCGAACGGGGCCGGAAAGTCATCCACGCTGCTCGGTCTGGTGAACGCCGTTCGCTCACAGTCGGCGGAAGTCCGGTTTGAAGAGGTCGACCTTCGATCGCTCCCACCGGAGCGCGTCGCACGCACGGGATTCGCCTTGGTCCCCGAAGGTCATCAAGTTTTCGGTCGCCTCTCCGTGCGCGACAATCTGCGGCTGGGGTCGGTCGCTCGTCGCGAGTCCGCAGACCTTGTCGCGGACCTCGAGTGGGTCTTCGAGCTGTTTCCGATCCTTGCCTCGTTTGCGAGTCGCCCAGCGGAGTTGCTTTCGGGCGGCCAGCAACAGCAGCTCGCGATCGGGCGTGCGCTGCTTGCATCACCAACGCTGCTCGCCCTCGACGAGCCATCGCTCGGTCTATCGCCATCGGCAGTCGACATCGTGTTCGCTGCGATCGAGCAGATCTGCGCTCGAGGCACCGCAGTGCTGCTCGTCGAACAGAGAGCCCAGCAGACCGTCGCGGCTGCCGCACGCACCTATGTTCTCAACGAAGGACGCATAACTATGACCCTCACGCCCGACGACGCGGACAATTCCGCGCTGCTCATGCAGGCGTATCTCGGATCGTGATGGCCTTCGCGCAATCGCTCATTGACGCCGTCTCTGCTGGCGCGGTCTACGCTCTGGCGGCACTCGGTATCGGCCTCGTGTTCGGGGTGCTCCGCTTAGCGAACTTCGCCTACGGAGAAGTGATCACTGGCGCCGCGTTCACGCTCATCCTGCTCTGGCCGCTGTCGTGGCCCGTCGCTCTGGTCGCATCCGTTGTCGTCGCGATTGCGCTGTCGCTCTTGATGGATCTCGTGGTGTTCCGGTGGATGCGTCAGCAATCGCCGGTCGTGCTGCTCGCCGCCAGTTTCGGACTCAGCATCCTGCTCCAGCGTGCGTACGAGGCGCTGTTCGGTTCGAGTGTTCGGACCGCGGCCGTCGCGCCCGAACTCACAAGGTCATTCGATGTCGGTGGTTTTCGCGTCAGCCTCCTCGCGCTCGTCGCTATTGTGCTTGCCGGGTGTCTCCTCGCCGGGGTCGGCCTCTTCCTTCGACGTTCGAGGATGGGCCTGCAGGTCCAGGCCGCCGCAATGGACTTCCGTGCCTCGCGGATCCTGGGCATTCGCTCGGGTGTCGTGATCGCCGTCACGTTCGCCGTCAGTGGTGTCCTCGCTGCGGCGGTCGCGTTCGTGCTCACAGCCCAATCTGGAGCTGTCGAGCCGGCGTTCGGTGTTCAGGCGACCCTGTTTGGTCTGATTGGCGCCGTGATCGGCGGCCTGAACCGCATCGGCGGCGCGGTGATCGGTGGCTTCGCCGTTGGGTTTGCACTGTCACTCCTTACCTCGTGGCTACCTCCCGAACTCAACAGCTTCAGAGTCGCGTTCGTCTACTTGCTCGTCATCGTCGTCCTCCTGATCGTCCCCAACGGCATCTTCGCCGGCCGACATGCAAAGGGCCGCATATGACTTCCTCGCGCCGGTTCCAGATCGGACGGGCTGTGCCCAGCTGGGCGCTCACCGTTTGGACGCTCGTGGTCCCGCTCGCGGCGGTGTGGGTGTTCGCGTCAGTGATGAGTTCACTTTCTGCGGCGGCGGCCATCGACCTCGGGTATGCGCTGACCAACATGATCGTCGTCGTCGCGCTGTGGACGTTCATCGGCAACAGCGGCGTCCTGTCCTTCGGCCATATCGCGTTCGTCGCGCTCGGAGCGTGGACGATGTCGCTCCTCACTGTCTCGCCGATGGTCAAGACCTCCACGATGCCGGGCCTGTTCCCGTTCCTCGCGCAGGCGTCGCTCGATCCATTGACAGCCTTGCTCCTCGCCGCGCTCGTCGGGGGCATCGCTGCCCTCATCAGCGGGTTCGCGCTCATGCGGCTCAACGGCCTCGAGGCGGGCGTCGCCACATTTGCACTCCTCATGGTGGTCGTCCAGGTGCTTACTTACGCGAGTGCAATCGGGCCCAAATCTGGTCAGTCGATCACCGGGATACCGCGTGCGTTCGACCTACAAGGCTTGTTGTTGTTGACGCTCGTCGTCATCGTTGTCGCCTGGGCATTCGGCCGGACTCGAAGCGCTCGTATGCTTCGTGCTTCGCGGGAGAACGTGCTCGCCGCGCCTGCGTCCGGCGTCAACGTCACCCGGCATCGCATCATCGCGTTCACCGTGTCCGGTGCGCTTGCGGGCGTCGGCGGCGCCGTGTGGGCTCAGACGAATAGTGTTGTTCAGGCATCCCAGTTTGGCCTCGACTTCACTTTCACAACGATCGCGATGCTCGTCATTGGCGGGATGTTCTCCCTCTGGGGCGCGGTCTTGGGGACCATCGTGATCGCCACGCTGAGCCATTTCGTGGGTGTCCTCGAGCAGGGCATCCAGATCGCGGGGCTTGTCGTCACCGTGCCATCTGGGAGCCGCTTGGTCGTGGTGGCGGCGTTCATGGTCGCGATCCTCGTGCTCAGGCCGTCTGGCATTACCGGAGGGCGTGAAGCAACGTGGCCTTGGCGTGCGCGCGATCCCTTCTCCGCCAAGTAGCGAATCGCGGCGCAGCGGAGGCGTTGGTGCAGGGCTGGGCGGCTCCCTATGGAGGCCTTCCGCGTGCCGAACGTCGTCGGCGCTCTGCTCTCCTTTGCGAGTGGGTCAATATCACGTATCGTGAGAAAAGAGGGCGCCGATCAAAGCTGGCGGCGCCGGCAATGTCGTCGCAACGCGGCGGCAACACCATGTTGTTGGGAGACTGCACCCGCGATCACTGCACGGAGAGGGGGCGTGCCGTGATTGCGAATGGAGACCGATGAGCGCGATCGCGGCGATGCCACTCGAAGCTTCGGACAGTTTTGGTGCCCGCAGCGTCGTCTTGAAGACGACAAACATCGATGAGTTCGCTGGCACGCTTGCGGATCTCTATTACCCTGCCCGATTCGACTATGCGCAGGCAGACGGCCCGTGCCCGAAGTCCTCGCTTCATGCTGTCGCTTCGAAGGAGTCGGTCGTCGGTATCATGCGCACCGGTGGCGAGATCACGATCGAGCCTCGCTTGGCTGCGACCACGTACCACGTGAACATACCGATCGCGGGGCACCTGTCGGCCAGCGCAGGCACCGAGGATGTCGGGGCCGACCCCGACCATGCGGTTGTCCATTCAGCCGAGCGACGGCACTATCTCGATTCTTGGGCCCGGGATACCCCGCTGCTCAGTCTCAAGTTCAGCCGTGGGCTGGTGGAGGGTGAACTCGAGAAACTCACCGGTCGCCCGGTGCTCAGCCCGATCGCGTTCGATCCGGTCTTCGACCTCTCATCGAAGTCCGAAGGTCGTTCGTGGAGGCGGATGGCGACATCGCTGGCACAAGAGCTTCGTCAGCCCGGCAGCGTGTACGTGAATCCGATCGTTCATCGCGAGTACGTGCGCTCGCTCGTCGTGGCACTTCTCGTGGCGCAATCGCATAGCTACAGCGAGTGGCTAGCGTACGGGGATCGGCCGAACCCGCGAATGCTGCGTCGGGCGACGACGTACATCGAGGAACATTCGCGGGAACCGCTCACGCTTGCCGATCTTGCCGAGATCGCTGGGTGCGGGCCGCGCCGTCTTCAGGAGACGTTCCGTGAGTACCTGAACGACACGCCGATGGGCTACCTCCGCAGGGTCCGACTCCACGACGCGCGTGACTTGGTCCGAGATGAGGGCAAGCCGGTTACCGAGGCGGCCTACATCAGCGGCTTCACTCACCTCGGGCGGTTCGCCGCCGCTTACCGCCAGCAGTTCGGCGAGTCGCCGTCCCAAACTGCTCGGGGTTGAGCGCTGTGGCTGAAACCCCACTGCGGTATGTGGCCAGTCACCTCGCACAGCGGATACTCCGGACTCCATTGCAGTCCTAGCTTCGAAGGCATCCCGCTGATGGAAGTTCACCACTGAGCATGGGCACTTCCATCGGTATCAGTTATGAGACGGAGCCTTACGATGACGACTGCTGTCCCCGAAACCGCGGAGAACATCCTCGAGCGGGTTCGCGCACTCAAGCCTCTTCTGCGAGAGAACGCCGCTGAAAGCGAGAGCCAGCGACGGATCGCAGCTGCAAGCTTCGAGGCGCTTCTCGAGGCGGGAGCCTTCTCGCTTTCCGTGCCGCGTCGCTTTGGTGGCCCCTCGCTCCCGCTGCGCTCAGTGATGGAGATCGTCACGGAGATTGCTGAAGCAGACGCCGGCGCCGCGTGGGCAGTCAATCTGCTCAACGAGGGCGACTGGCTCGCGGGTCTGTTCCCTGACCAGGCGCAGGACGACGTCTTCGGTGGTGACGTCCCGGCGCGCGTCGCGACGGTTCTCGCCCCGACCGGTACGGCCACCAGGACCGACGGGGGCTGGCGGGTGTCGGGCGAGTGGCCGTACAGCTCGGGCTCGCTTCATGCGACCTGGGCGATCGTCGGGGTTGTGTTTCAGGACGAGGCTGGTGAGGTAGTCGACCAGGGCATCGTGATTCTCCCCAAGAGCGACTTCGAGATCCGCGACACGTGGTACGTCGCGGGCATGCGTGCAAGCGGCAGCAACACCGTGGTCGTCTCCGACAAACTCGTGCCCGACCACCGAAGGATGTCGACTGGTCCCGCCATCGAGGGCACGTATCCGGCCGTGGAGCGTGACGTGGTACACAACTCCGCGTTTGTCCCGCATCTCGGACTGGTGCTTGTTGGCCCGCTCCTTGGCGCGGCTCGCGGAGCGCTGCAGTACGTCATCGAGAAGTCGGCAACCAAGGGTGTCGCCTATACCTCGATTACTCGTCAGGCCGACTCCGTCGCATTCCAGCTCCTCGTTGCCGAGGCGGCCCAGCTTGTCGACACAGCGCATCTCCACGCGTTCCGTGCTGCGGACGACATTGACCAGGCTGCTGCGGCAGGCGAGTACCCCGACTACCTCACTCGCGCTCGTATCCGTGCCGACATCGGTACCGTCGCACAGACCGTGCTTCGTGCGTTCGACGTGCTGTTGACCGCTCACGGTGCAGGCAGCTTCGCGGACGTCAACCGCCTACAGCGTCTTTGGCGAGATGCCGAAACGGCCTCGAGGCACGCCATCATCCTGCCGACCGTCGGCCAGGAGATCTACGGCAAGGCCCTCGTGGGCGCGGAAAACGATCTCACGCCCCTGGTTTGACGCGCTCACCCAGGGGGAACGAGGGGACCCCCTGGGCCGAGCTGCACCAGCCTGGACGGCTTCCGACTCAGCGTCGACGTCCGCCCGTCGAAGGAATGGAGTTACTCATGCCAAACACGATACGTCCCGAGGTCGCCGCGGTTGTCGCTGGGATCGACGACCTTCGCCCCTCGCTCATAGCGTGCGGCACGGAGGCAGACCGGTTGCGTCGCATCCCGGAGTCGGTGTTCTCCGCGCTCGCTCGTACGGGTGCGTTCTCGATATCCGCCCCGACCCGCTTCGGTGGACTCGCAGCCAGCACGAGGGAAGCACACGCAGTCGCCCGTGCGATTGGACGGGGCGACGGGAGCGCTGCCTGGGTTCACGGAATCCTTGACTCGGGGGCGTGGGTGGTCGGCCTCATGGACGACCGCGCGCAAGAGGATGTGTGGGGCGGCCCGAAAGGGCTCGGCTCGTTCATCTCGATCGTGCTCGCGACGACATCGAGCGCGCAGCGCGTCGATGGCGGCTACCGCGTGTCGGGCCGCTGGGGCTACGGCACCGGGAGCTTGCATGCCGACTGGTCGCTACTCGGCATCCCGTTGACGAACGAGCGGGGTGACGTGGACGATGCTGGGCTCGCGCTCATCCCGACCGCGGATCTCGCCATCGATGACAACTGGTACGTCGCTGGCATGAAGTCGACAGGTAGCGTCACGCAGATCGCCGACGACGTGTTCGTGCCGGAGCATCGCGTCCTCCCGCTCACGGCGGCGGTTGAAGGCGGCTACCTCGGCACGAACGACGAGCAGACGTATACGACGATCTTTGTGCCGTCGCTGTTCATGAAGCTCGTCGGCCCGCACCTCGGCATGGCTCGAGCGGCGCTGGACTACGTCACCGGGGCGGCGGAGTCCAAGGCGATCGCCTACACGGGTTACGAGAAGCAGTCCGACTCGGCGGTCTTCCAGGTCGCGGTTGCGAAGGCGACGGTGCAACTCAACGCGGTCGAACTCGTCGCCGCGAACATCGCCGACGAGATCTACGGTGCAGCCGGTCGTGGCTACTACGCCCCATATGTCGAGCGGGTCGAGATGCGTGCGCGGGCTGGCTGGGTTGTGGAGACCATCAGCAACATGCTCAACGATCTGATGACTGCTCACGGATCCGCCGGGTTTGCGGAGTCGTCGATACTGCAGCGCATTTGGCGCGATCAGGCGACTGCGAGCCGCCACGGGCACACGCTCGGGGCCAGCGGTTACGAGGCATATGGCGCGACACTGCTTGGCCGCGAGAGCCACGCCCGCTTCGTCCTCCCTGTCGTGTGAACTCATGGAATCCATGAAGCTTGACATCGCTGCTGACGCACGCGCCGAAGCATCGGCACGGGTTCGGCGCGCTACGGCAGAGGAGCTGAGGTACGCGTTCCGCCACCATCCGGCGGGAGTCGCCGTCGTGACAGCCGACGTCGGCGACGGTCCCGTCGCGATGACAGTGAGTTCGATCAGCTCGGTGACCCTCACGCCGCCGACCATCGTGTTCTCCGCGTCGTCGGCGTCGTCGTCGACGCCGACGCTACAGCGCGCAACCACGGTCGTCGTACATCTCCTTACCGTGGACGATCTCGAGCTCGCGAAGCTCGGCGCGCGAAGTGGCGTCGATCGCTTCGGGCCTCATGTGGTCTGGAGTCGGCTGCCTTCTGGAGAGCCCTACTACCCGACCGTGGCCTCTTGGCTCCGTTGCGAGGTGGTCGAGCGCGTTGACCTGCACGGGTCGTTGCTGTTCGTACTCGAGGCGATTGAGGCGAGCCATCGGGGGGACCACCTGGAAGCGGTCCGGCAGCCACTCGTGTATCACGATCGCAAGTGGCACGCGCTCGGCGGACGATCCCTATTGCCCGAGATCGGGACGGCACTCACCGACACGTTCCGACGCTGCGAGTAGCAAGCTGGACGCAAGCGTCCGCCGCTCGCTACGCGGCGGACATGAGCCGACGGTCTTGCCGCCGGCGCGTCTCACCAGACCCGGGTGAACGGCATCGGCTTGCGCATCCGGATCAGCAGCAGGATCGGGATGACGACGTAGGCGATGTTGATCAGGAGGAACTTGAGCGGGTTCTGCGACTGGAACTCGGGCTCGCCGAAGAACTCGACGCCGAAGACGATGACCCCCGTGATGATCGAGATCGCGCTCGCGTAGATGACGGCCCAGAGCTGGATCCAGTTCCAGCCGCGCAGCAGAGCGAGCACGAGCAGGATGTAGAACGGTCCGTAGACGAACGCAGAGAGGCCCGTCACGAACCGCATCCACACCGGCGGGTCCATGAAGAGCGGGTCGGCGTCGTGCGCGTAGGCGTAGTTCGCGGCGATGAGCGGATGCGTCGCGTCCGCGGTGATCGGGATGCCGAGTGCGGGGATCAGGTCGGCGATGCCGCTCGAGACGATCGCCCAGGTGAAGAAGACCGCGAACGCGATGTCCACCCATCTGCGTCTGAGCGAGAGGTTCGGGGAGAGCTTGGTCGTATCCGCCACTCGGCCACGCTATACGGCCGCGGATAGGCTTGCGAGGTCATGACACGCGCGCCGGCCGCCAAACCCGACGCCCGCGCCGACGCGCGGCGCTGGCGGCGCTATCTCGCGGCGGAGCGCGCCGAGGCGAGCGTCTACCGCGATCTCGCGTCGCGTCGCCGAGGCGACGAGCAGGCGATCCTGCTCGCACTCGCGGATGCCGAGGACCGCCACGCGCAGCACTGGATCGACCTGCTCGGCCCGCGTGCGCGGCCCGAGCCTCGGCCGGGACCGGGCACGCGGGTGCTCGGCTTCTTCGCGCGCCGCTTCGGCTCCGTCTTCGTGCTCGCGCTCATGCAGCGCGCGGAGGGCCGTTCGCCCTATGAGACGGATGCCGACGCGACCGAGGCGATGGCCGCCGACGAGCGCATCCACGGCGAGGTCGTGCGCGCGCTCGCCGCGGCGAAGCGGACCCGCCTCGCGGGCGGCTTCCGCGCCGCCGTCTTCGGCATGAACGACGGCCTCGTCTCGAACCTCGCGCTCGTGCTCGGGGTCGGCGCCGCCGGCATGACGCCGCAGGGGGTGCTGCTCACGGGAGTCGCGGGCCTGCTCGCCGGATCGCTGAGCATGGCCGCTGGCGAGTTCGTCTCGGTGAGCTCGCAGAAGGAGCTGATGCGGGCGTCGGACCCCGACCCCGAGGCGGAGGAGCGCATCTCGGACCTCGACCTCGACGCGAACGAGCTCGCCCTCGTCTACCGCGCCCGGGGCATGGCGGCGGCCGATGCGACCGCGAAGGCGGACCGGGCGCTGCGGCGGATGCGCTGGCGCGAGGAGGGCGGCCGGGCGACCGCGGACGGGCACACGCTCGCACCGGCCGGCGCTGCCGACACGGCCTCGGTGCGCGTCGTCCCGGTCGACGCGGACCCGGTCGGGAGCCCGTGGAGCGCGGCGAGGTCGAGCTTCGTCGCGTTCGCCGCGGGTGCGGTCATCCCCGTGCTGCCGTACCTGTTCGGCGCGACCGGCTGGCTCGCGGTCGCACTCTCGGCGGGCCTGGTCGGCATCGCGCTGCTCGCGACCGGCGCGATCACCGGCCTGCTGTCGGGGACCTCGCCGCTGCTGCGGGCCCTGCGCCAGCTCGCGATCGGCTACGGCGCCGCACTCGTCACGTATCTCCTCGGGCTCGCCTTCGGAGCGGTGATCGGGAGCTGAGGGCTCCTCGAGAACTGAGCACTCCTCGGATTCGCGCGGATCGGCTACGTTGTCAGCGCGGGCGCGCTGCCCGGCGTTGTCGCGGAGGAGGCATCGTGGTCATCTCGAGACCTGTGCCGACGCGGGAGCTGGCGGATCTCGAGCTCATCCGCGCGGCGAAGCTCGGCGATCGCGCCGCCGCGGGGGTGTATCTCGGCCGCCATCGCGCGTACCTCATGGCTGCGGCCCGCGCCATCGCCGGACGCCGGCTCGATCCCGAGGACCTCCTCTCCGCCGCGCTCGTCCAGCTGCTCGGCCAGTGGGAGCGCGGCAGCGGGCCGGAGGAGAACGCGACCGCCTACGTCATCCGGTCGATGCGCAACGCGGCGATCGACGAGTCGCGTTCGCCGCGATCGCGGGTCGACACCTTCGGCGACATCGACGAGTCCGACCCGATCCATGCGGCGCCCGACGACCCGCGCGTTCACCGCGCAGAGCTGCACGAGGAGTTCGGGCTCGTGCGGCGCGCGCTCGACCGGCTGACGGTCGATCAGCGCGTCGTGCTGCGCGAGACGGTGATCCACGGCCGCAAGCCGGCGGATGTCGCGCCCGAGGCGCGGCGCAGTGCCGCCGCGGTCTCCTCGCTCGCCGCACGCGCGAGGCGAGGTCTTCGTCGCGCCGTGCTCATCGAGTTCCTCGCGGCAGGCGGCCCGGAATGCCTCGCGAACGCGGAGCAGCTCCCCGACTCGGTCGAGACGAGCCCAGGCGGCCATCGCGTGCGCGAGCGCGGCCTCGCGCACGTGCGCGAGTGCCGTCGCTGTCAGGCGAACTGGGCGCGGTTCGGCGCGCTCGGCGCGGCGCTCGGCATCCTGCCCGCGCTCGTCCTCGCCGACTGGACGATCGGTGCGCCGCCGGCGTCGGCGGCGCCCGACGACTCGGGTCCCGAGCCCGGCGGCCGGGTGCCGGGAGATCCCGCGTCGGGTGCGGCATCGTTCGCGGAGGTCGCCACCGCGGGTGCGGCCGTCCCGTTGGCGAGCGCGTCTACCGTGAGCCTCGCGGCGCTCGTGCGCCTCGTGCGCCGGGCGCCCCTGCTCGCCGCGGGCAGCGCTGTCGTGCTGCTCGGCGCCGCGCTCGGCGTCACGACGCTCGCGCTCGGAGTCCACGATCCGTCCCGGATCGAGGTCGGTGCGCCGATCGTCGCCGAGGTGCCCGAGCTGCCCGGTGCGGTCCTGGACGGCGCCGTCGTGCGCGCCGGGGACCGTGCGATCCTCGCGATCGACCTCGGGATCCCGAGCAGCGGGTGGCGCATCGAGGGCGCGTCGATCGAGCTGCCCGAGGGGGTCCGACTGCTGAGCGCGCCGGGCGGCTGGTCCTGCGATCGGGCGGAGGCGACGACGACCTGCGAGGTCGCGATCGCGAGCCCGGGTGGTGGCGAGTTCGTCTTCGCCGGTCCGGCCGACGAGCCGCCGTCCGGGCCGTTCGCGATGGAGCTCGCGGTGCTCACCGACGACGGCCTGCGGCTCGGGGCGCGTGCGAGCGGCACCTTCGGCGCTCTCGCCTCCTCGGCGACCGACGGATATCCGACCCTGTCTCGTTCTTCATGACGGGGGAGCTGTTGACCCCCGCCCCGTCCTTTGTCGATCCACCCCGGGAACCGAGAACGCATGGCTGACCTGCCTCCCAGCAGCGATCGTGCGCGGGCCAGTTCGGGCGCGCCGCACCACGTCGCCCGGATCGGATCGGTCCGGCTCGGATCGGCATGGGTCGGATCGGCACTGTTCGGTGCCGTGGCGCTCGCGGTGGGGTCCGCGAGCGCCACGGCGGTGGCGGATGCGTCGCCGGATTCGGCGCCGACGTCGGGCGGCACGACCGTCACCGTCTCGCTTCCGGCGTTGACGAGCGACCGGATCGCCGCGGGGCTCTTCCACACCGCCGTGCTGGCGGCGGACGGCGAGATCCGCGCGTGGGGGGCGAACTGGTACGGGGAGCTCGGAGCCGGCCTCCCGGCCGCGTCCTACTCGACGCCGCAGCAGGTCGTGCGGCCTGACGGCGTCGCCCGCTGGACTTCGGTCTTCGCCGGACCCTACGAGACCTTCGCGATCGGCGAGGACCCGGGTCAGGTCTACGCCTGGGGCGGCAACTACGGCGGCGAGCTCGGCCTCGGGTCGGGTGGCGAGCTCATCGAGTTCGTCGACGTGCCGGTCGCGGTCGACACGAGCCTTGCGGGCGGCTTCACGGACATCGCCTCGGGCGACGCGGTGACGGCCGCGATCGACCTCGACGGTCGGATCTGGGTCTGGGGCACGAACACGTACGGCGGGCTCGGGCTCGCCGACGTCGACCTTCCGCCGGTCCACGCCCCCATGCCGCTCCCGCTGTCACCCGAGGTGCCGTCCGGTCTGCGCTTCGTCGACGTCGAGGCCGGGACCGGGGCGGGGTTCATCGCGCTCGGCGAGGACGGGCGCGTCTACGGCTGGGGCTCGAACGGCGACGGGCGGCTCGGGATCGGCACGACCGTCGACGCGACCTCGCCCGTCGAGGTCGCGCTCCCGCCGTCCGTCCGCGTCGCCTCGATCGGCATGGGCGCCTACAACGGCTACGCGATCGACGACGACGGCGCGATGTGGGCGTGGGGGATGGGCTTCTACGGCACGATCGGAGACGGGACGGGCATCGACCGCACCACCCCGGTGCCGGTCCTCGTGCCGGCGAGCGCCGACCCCGGATTGCGATGGACCGAGGTCGTCGGCGGCTGGATCCACACGGTCGCGCGCGGCGACGACGGCGAGTGGTACGCCTGGGGCGCGAACGACTACGGGCAGCTCGCCGACGGCACGGTCGCCGACCGGCTGCGACCGGAGCGGATGTCGCTCGCGCCAGGCGGGCTCGTCGGCATCGGCGTCAACGGCATGCACACGATCCTCGCCACCGAGTGCGGACTCCTCTCGGTCGGCGCGAACGACTACGGCGAGCTCGGGAACGGCACGACGCTCGTCATCACCGACGCGCCGCCGGTGCCGACCGCGCTCGAGGAGGTCGCGACCCCGTTGGGGAGCCTCGAGTTGCTCGAGGTGCGCTTCGACGGGACGCCCGGTGCGAATCCGCAGCAGCTCGACTGCGACACCTGGCGGCTCGACGCGCCGCCGCACGCGGCGGGCCGGGTCGATCTTCAGCTCACCTACCGCTCCGGCCCGTCGATCCAGCCGGTCGCCGTGCTCCCCGGAGCCTTCGCCTACGGCACGGTTCCCGCACTCACCCTCGAACCGCTCGCCGCCTCGGCGGGCGCCGGGGGTACGGCGAGGTTCTCGGCGGCGGCCGTCGGAGACACGGCGCCGACGGCCCAGTGGCAGGTCTCGTCCGACGGCGGCGGGACCTGGGCGGACCTGGCGGGCGAGACCGCGGACTCGCTCGAGCTGCACGACATCCGCCTCGCCCAGTCGGGTGAGCGCTACCGCGTCGTCTACGCGAACGGCCTCGGCTCGGTCGCGAGCACGGCGGCCGAGCTCGTCGTCGTCGGCCCGCCCGCCGCGGCTCCGGGGCAGGGGGCGGCTCCGACGCCCGTGCCGGCCGAGCCGCCCGCGGCCGTCGTGCTCCACGGCGGCGGCGCATTCGAGGCGCTCGCCCTGCGTCGCGTCGCGGATCGCTCCGCTCACGAGTCGAACGCGAGTGTCGAGACCTCGCTCGCGGTCGTCTCACGGCCAGCGATCTCGGGCCTTCAGCTCGCGGCCGGCGCGCTCGCGGCGCTCGGCGGCGGCCTCGTCGTCGCGCACCTCCTCGGCCGAGCGGGCGGGACGGGCCTCTTCCGCCGCCGGTAGGGCCGGGCCCGGCCGCTCGCCCGGACGGGCGTGCAGTCCGCTCGGTACGCTCATACGCATGATCTGGTCCGCGAGGCGCCGCGCGGAGCAGGCGATCGACGAAGGGCATCTGCTCGCCGACCGCGCCGCGCGGCTCGAGGTGCGCAACCGCATCGAGGTCGAGACGATCGGGCGGGGCCGTGACTTCGAGCCCGAGGAGTTCCACGACGACGCAGTCGCGGTGCTGCGCCAGCTCGCGGACGAGCAGGACGCGATCGCCCATCGGCTCGACGTCGAGCGACGGCTCGCCGGCACCCGCGACGGGTATGCGGCGAGCGAGCACGACTACCACCGCTCGGACCGGCGCAATCTCAAGCGCCGGGCGAAGGCGGCGCGACTCATGGCGGCTGAGCTGCGCGCCTACGCAGCCGACGATGGGCGCGTCGCGGACCTCGTCGAGCGCGCGAGGCAGGAGGCGTGGCAGGACGTCGCGGGGCAGCTGCAGAAGAAGCTGCGGATCTACGCGGCCCCGCCCGAGTTCGATGAGGATCCCGGCCGTCAGGACCGCCTCTGCGCGCTCGCCGCCGAGCTCGCGGCGCAGGCGGACTCGCGAGCCGACTGGCCCGAGCAGCCGGCCCCGCGGGTCGAGTAGGCCGAGCAGCCGGCCCCGCGGGTCGAGTGGGCCGTCAGGCCGTATCGAGACCCAGCCGCCTCATCCCTCCGGTCGAGAGGCCGAGGCCGTAGCGACGCCTCAGGCCCGCACGACGGGCGTGCGCGGCGACCACGGCACGTCGCCGAGGAGCGTCGCGCGCGGCGGTGCGTCCGGCGTCGCCGCGCGGCTCGAGATGAGCAGCCAGCGGCCCTCGGCATCCGCGAGCAGCTCGTCGAAGCCGGCGCCGCCCGACAGCAGCGCGAGCGCGTCGGCCGTGTCCGAGCCGATCCACAGTCGCCGCAGGGTCGGCTGCGAGCCGCCCCCGAGCGCGCCGAACGCGTCGTCGGCACCGACGATGACGAACCGCGTGATCGACCCCGAAAGGTCGTCGACCTCGCGTTCTACGACGGCGAGACCGAGCGCCTCGCCCTTGCCGACGCCGCCGAGCGCGAGGGCGGGGCCATCGGCCCGGGCGGCGAGCTCGAGCGCGGCGGCCGTCGACTCGACCGGCCGCGGCAGGAGGCCCCAGCGGCGCACGAACGCGGTGCACTGCGCGAGTCCCTGCGGATGCGAGTACGCGGGCGCCCCGCGCAGCGCGTCGAGCCCGAGCCCGGGACGCGCGTACGCGTCGAAGCGGACCGCGACGTCGACCATCCCGCCCGCGACGACCCGGCCGGGCGCGCCGAGCAGGGCCGTGACGGTCCGGCTGACGAGCCCCGATGCCGAGCTCGTGACGGGCAGCACGCCGAGCGTCCCCGGGGCGAGCGCCGCGAGCACCTCGTCGAACGACTCGACCGCGTCCAGCACCGCATCGGGCGCCCCGACCGCGCTCGCCGCGAGATGCGCGGCGTCCTCCGAGAACGTGCCGGCGGGGCCGAGGTGGACGACCCGAGCGACCGGCACGAGGGGGGTGCGGGCGAGACCGGCCGGCCAGCGGTAGGCCTCTGCGACCTGCTGCTGCAGGTCCGCGACGACCCGCTGGGGATCGAAGTCGGCACGCACCTCGATCCGGATGACGACCGCGCGCTGGCCCGTGCGGACCACCTCGTCGCGCAGCTGCGCACCGCGCAGGCCCGCCGCGCCGGCGACCACCCGCAGCACGCCGCCGCCCGAGACGGACTCGGGCACGAGGAATCGCACATCCCGGCGGAGCGTCGCGAGCCGATCGTCGAGGAACGCGGACAGGCCGTCGCCCGTGACCGGGTCGGCGTGACTGAGCGCGAACGTGACACGCCGGGGCGCGCCGGCGATGCCGAGGGCGATCGCGTTCTGCGCCCCCGGCCCGGTCAGGAGCACGCCGCCTCGCGCAGGGCCCGAGAGCACGTTCTCGATCGTCACCGTCGTCGGCGTGAGGTCGACGATGCGCCCGACCGCCATGCCGTCGGAGCGGCCGTCGCCCCGTCCGATCCCGACGAGCTCGCCGCTGCGCCACAGCGCGGCGAAGACGAGGCGCTTGGCCTGGGCGGCGGTCACCGCGGCCGCGGCGGTGCCCCGGATGGTGTCGTAGAGCGCCCCGGGGAAGCGGTCCTGGATCCGGCTCAGCTCCTCGGTCGGCAGCGTCGTCTCGCGTGACTCCAGGACGCGCACCGCGAGACCGAAGAGGGTCTCGAAGAGCGGTGTCCGGGCCTCCCAGATGTCGCGCTCGAGGTCGAGACCGCTCGTCGTGACGGCTTCGGCGAAGTCGACGAGCACCCGGTGGGCGAGCGTCTGGACGAGCTCCATGGCCCGGTCGTGCTCGCTCGCCGTCCCCGTCTTCAGGATGCCGCCGCCGCGCGCGACCGCCTCGGCGAGCCAGTCGGGCGTGCGCGCGCCGGGCACCACGTAGAGGATCTGCCCCGCGAGGCTCGGCATGCTCGCGTCGAAGAGCGCGTGGACGCCGACCACCTCGCGCGCTCCCGCGGTGCTACGGGCCTGCTCGAGCGCGGGTGCGAGCGGGTTCGCGGAGACGATGACGGTCGCCTCCTCGTCGAGCAGCGGGAGCATCTCGGCGAGGGCGCTGCCGAGCACGGCGGGCGGCAGCGCGAACCAGACCACCGTCGCTCCGGCCGGCAGCGGCAGCGGCCGGCGCTCGCCCTCGACGACGACGCGGTCGCCGTCGTCGGTCTCGATCGATTCGCCGAACGCGATCGGCGCACCCGAGTCGGCGAGGCGCCAGGGCTGCGAGCCGAGTCGCGTGCGCGTCGTCTTCGAGTCGACCAGGGTGACAGAACGCCATGGCGCGTGCGGGAGCAGGTGCTCGGCGATCCAGCGGCCCGTTCCGAGTGCGGCGCCCACGACGACGAGGGCGGGGGCGTCCGCGTTCGTCGACATGGCTGATCCTCTCCACCTGGCCGGTCACCAGCGTAGCCGCGGGGCCGGTGCGGCCCTGTGCGGCGGGGGTGCCTTGGGGCTACGATGGGCGCGCGAACACCCCGACCAGTCGCACCCGACCTGGCCTCGCACGACGCAGCGCCGACCGGCGAGGGGACGAGTGTGTTTGCAGACAGCATCGGCGTTGCCGAGGGCATCGGGCTCGCGGAGGGCATCGGGCTCGCCGACCGTGTCGGGCTCGCCGGGTCCACCGTGCCGCGGGTCGCCCCCGACCTCGTCCGACGCCCCGGTCTCACCGCCGGGCTCGACATCGGCGCACCCCTGACGGTGGTGCGCGGGCCGAGCGGCAGCGGCAAGACGACGCTCGTCGCAGAGTGGGCGGCGCGACTCGATGACGCAGTCGTGATCTGGCTGACGCTCGGCGCCGTCGCCGACGGCCGGATCGCGTTCTGGACCGCGGTGCTGGATCGCCTCGGTGCCGATCCGGGGGAGCTCGCGCGCCAGCCGCTCGGCGCACTCGTGCGGGCGGCGCTCGAGGCCCGAGCCCGCCCGGTCGTGCTCGTCGTCGACGACTTCGGGCCGCCCGGCGAGGACTGGGGCGCGCTCTGCGACGACCTGCTCGCGCTGCTCGTGCAGGAGCGCCGGCTGCGCGTCGTCGTCATCGGTCGCTCGCGGACACGGCTGGAGTCGCTCGAGGTCGGCGCGATGATCCACACGGTCGTCATCGACGAGACCGAGCTCGAGGTCACGGCGCAGGAGCTGCACGCCCTCGCCCGCGCGGCCGGGCTCGAGGACGCGGACGAGCGAGCCGTCGACGAGCTCGCCCGGATCGCACTCGGGCGGATCCACCCGATCCGCCTCGTGCTCGGGACCCTCGCCGCCTCGGGTCGAGCCGACTGGACGGCGGTGAACGCAGAGCTGCTGCGGCGCCTGCGGGCGAGGGGGCTCTGGCCCGCTGCCGGGGTCGTTGCGATGGCGCCGTCGATGACCGCGGAGCTCGCGAGCCGGCTGCTCGGAGGCTCCGTCGATGAGGCGGGCGCGCTGCTCGACGAGCTCTGCGCGATGGGGGCCGGGGTGATCGGCGTCGGGGTGGCGGTGCCCGGGGGCCTCGGGCCGGCCGCACCCGACCCCGGGGACGACGGCGTCCCCGTCTTCCGCACCTGGGGCCGGGTCGGCGAGCACCTCGCCGCGACGCTGCGCGCCGAGCATCCCGGGCTCGCCCGCCGGGCGCTCTCGGTCCTCGCCCGGTGGACCCGCGAGCGCCACTCCGCGGTCGCGGCGCTCGGCCAGGCGCTCGACGGGGGCGACCCGGCGCTCGTCGCGGAGCTCGTCTTCGAGAGCTGCCTCGACATCCCGGCCGACCTCGCCGGGCGTCTGCGCGGCTGGCTCGGCGAGCTCGATCCCGGCGAGCTGTCCCGCCATCCGATTCTGGTGCTGACCTTCGCGCGGCTGCTCGCGATGGAGCACGGCCGGCGGTCCGAGGCGGTGCGCGCCTTCGAGCGCTGCGTGGAGGTCGTTCGGGGGCGCTCGGGGCGGCTCGCGCCGTCGCAGCGCTTCGTCCTCGCGGGCATCGAGTCGATCGCCCTGCGAAACCTCGCTCGGTTCGACGAGGCGGTGCGCGCGACGCGGCGCATGCTGCGCGCCGACGAGGGCATGACGGTGCCGGATCGCGCGGCGCTGCGGGGGATGTACCCGCTGCTCGTCGACGAGGGGGCGGCGTCGGCCTGCTTCGCCGGCGAGCTGCCGCTCGCGCACACGTGCGCCCGGATCGGACTCGAGTGGAGCAGTCGGGCCGGGATGGGGCGCCGGGTGGCCGCGGCGCTCGGCAGCGGGGCGATGATCGACGCGCTCGCGGGACGGTTCGAGCAGGCCGAGGCGCAGCTCGCCAGGATCCGCGCCGAGGACTGGTCGGCCGAGTCCGCGCGCGTCGGCCGTCCGAGCGCGCCGTCGTTCGTCGCCCGCGCGCTCGTCGCCTGGTCGCTCGTCGCGCTGAACGACGGGGATCTCGACGCGGCGTCCGGCATCGTCGTCGATCTCGAGACGGCCGATCCGGGTGGTGAGCATCGCGCCTTCGCGATGAGCCTGCGGGCGCTCGCGACGGCCTTGACCGGTCGCTTCGAGGAGGCGGAGGCGGGGCTCAGGGTCTTCGTCGCGGCGCGCGACGCCGAGGGCGACCGGCCGACGGGCGAGGTGCTCCTCGCGGACGCGGTCGCCGAGCTGTTGCGCCTCCTGCGCGGTGGGCGGATGTCGGCCGGCTCGCTCCGGTTCGCGGCGAGCGCGACCGGTATCTCGGCCGCGGCGCAGGCGCTGCGCTCGATCCGGGCGGCGGATGCGGGCGCCGTCGAGGTCGCGGGCGCTGCGCTCGCGGCGGCGGAGCTGAAGGCGTCCACGCCGCTCGACGAGCTGCTCGTCGCGGTCGCGGGCGTCCGCTTCGGCGGGCGCGGCGACCCGGACTCGCTGCGCGTCTTCGCGGCGCGAGTCGTCGCCATCGTGGCCGCGGAGCGCCTGCGCTGGCCGATCGCCCTGCTGGACGCCGGCGATCGCGGGCGCATCCGGGAGACGATCGGGCAGGCGAGGCTGCGGGACCGCTTCGACGAGGCGTGCGCGCTCGTCCCACCCGTCGCGCGGCGGGCGAGCGACGTCGTCGAGCTGACCCGGCGAGAACGCGACGTGCTGCGCGCGCTCGCCTCCTCGCCGAGCCGGGTCGCGATCGCCGCGATGCTCGAGGTCTCGACCAACACGGTCAAGTCGCAGATCCGCACGCTCTATCGCAAGCTCGGCGCCGTCGACCGTCGCTCCGCCCTGCTCAAGGCCGTCGGCTACGGCCTGCTGCCGCGGGTCGAGGCGGTCGCGGCGGATCGCCGCGCCCTCGGCTGAGCATCGGTGCGGCATTCTCATCGCCTGGGCTGAAGCCCGGGGTGAATCGGCGCCCCTCCTCTCGTTCGGCGGCGATCGGTTCCTAGTTTGAGATCCGTCGCCCGCGGTGCTCCGCGGACGGCGCTGCATCGCCATGCCAGAGCGATCTGGCGGCCCGTCCTCGCCGCGGTCGACCCGCTGCGAGGGACCCCACGGTCCGGACACGACGCCGACGACGAACCCACCATGACCGCTCCGAGAGAGGGAACCCAGCCATGACGACCGAAACCACCCGCGGACTGCGGGCGACCGGGGCCGCGCTCGCGGCCGCCGCGCTCGTGGTCCTCGGCCTCAGCACGCCGGCCGTGGCGGCCGTGCTCATCGATCCGGACGCGGAGGGGTCGATCACGATCCACAAGTTCCAGACGCCGAACATCCCGACCGGCCTGCCGAACGACGGCACCGAGATCGACGGGTCCGGGCTCACCCCGATCGCCGGCATCGAGTTCACCGTCAATCAGGTCGACGTCATCGACCTGTCGACGAACTCGGGCTGGGAGGACGCGGTCGACCTGTCGGCGCTGTTCGACCCGGCGGACGCGGTCGGCTCGATCACGGGCGCGGGGTACACGCTCGGCGCCGACCTGGTCGAGGTCACGCAGGCCGACGGCACCGCGGTCTTCGACGAGCTGCCGGTCGGCCTCTACCTCGTGCGCGAGACCGACTTCAGCGGCCAGGACCCCGCGGTCGTCACGCCGGCCGCGCCGTTCCTCATCTCGGTCCCGCTGACCGACCCCGACGACCTCGACAACTGGATCTACGACGTGCACGCGTACCCAAAGAACCCGGTCGCGGACGTCGACAAGACGGTCCTCGATGCCGGCGCGGTCGCGCTCGGCGACGCGGTGGTCTGGACGATCACGGCCGACATCCCGAACGAGGACGCCACGGCGTTCCGGATCAACGACGACCTCGACGCGAGGCTCGACTACGTCTCGACCGCCGTCTCGCTGACCGGCGGCACCCCGGCCCTCGTGCTCGGCACCGACTACTCGCTGACTCCGGCCGCCGCTCAGGCGGGCGGTCCCGAGGTCGTCGTCACGTTCCTGCCCGACGGCCTCCTCAAGCTGACGGCGAACCCCGACAAGCAGGTCATCGTCGAGATCACGACGACGGCGAACGCGATCGGCGAGATCGCCAACCAGGCGCTCATCTACCCGAACCAGGCGGCGATCGACGACCCGGCGCCGCTGACGGCGGGCGGCGTGGAGAGCAAGTGGGGCGCGTTCACGATCGAGAAGCTCGACGAGGAGGGCGACCCGCTCCCCGGTGCGGTGTTCTCGATCTTCGCGAGCGAGGCGGATGCGCTCGCCGAGACGAACCCGATCGAGCTCGGCGGCCAGACGACCTTCCCGGCCGACGCGAGCGGGCTCGTGACGTTCTCGGGCCTGCGCTACACCGACTTCGCCGACGGCGAGGACACCGTGCTCGCGGACGGAGCTCCCGCGTACCGCACCTACTGGGTCGTCGAGGTCCAGGCGCCGGCCGGGTACGAGTTGCTCGCGCAGCCCCTCGAGATCGTCGTCGACGAGGTCTCGACGCCGGTGGGGGTCGACCTCCAGGTCGAGAACGTCCCGAGCAACGCGGGATTCTCGCTGCCCTTCACCGGCGGCTCGGGTGCGATGTGGGTCTACGCGCTGAGCATCGGCGGCTTCGCGATCGCGCTGACGCTGTTCCTCGTGCTCGGCCGGCGTCGCCGCAACCGCGCCTGACGCGCGCCGACGGTCCGGACAGCGACGCAGAGGAGGGGAGATGGCCACGAGACGGCTTCGCCGGTTCAGCATCGGCGGCTTCGCGATCGCGATCGCGATCGGCGCCGCGGCGGTCGTCTCCTCTCCCGCCTCCGCCGATGCGATCGACCCGGGTCGGCCGGGCTCCATCGCGATCCATCGCTTCGAGACGCCTCCGGTCCCGACAGGGCTGCCGTCCGACGGCACTCCCGTCGACACCACGGGGCTCGTGCCGGTCGAGGGTGTCGAGTACGTGATCCGACGGGTCGCGGGCATCGACCTCGCGACCTCGGCCGGCTGGGCGCTCGCGCAGTCCGCGTCGATCGCGTTCGATCCGGGCGACCCGAACGGATCGCTGCTCGCCGTGCCCGGCGTCACGGGGCTCGGATCGCCGCTCGTCGTCGTCACCGACGCCGACGGCACCGCCGAGAGCGGGCCGCTCCCGGTCGGTCTCTACCTCGTCACGGAGGGCGCGCTGCCGCCTGGTGCGCAGCCGGCCGCCCCCGTCGTCGTCTCCGTCCCGCTGACGGATCCGGACTCGGGGGATTGGCGCTACGAGGTCCACATCTACCCGAAGAGCGCGGTGTTCGGGGTCGGCAAGACGGTCGACGACCTCGATCTGGCGGCCGTCGGCGAGGAGGTCGAGTACACCATCACGACCGACATCCCCATCGACCCGCCCATCGACGACTACCGGATCCGGGATGCGCTCGACACCAGGCTCGCGCTCGTCGACGCGAGCGTGTCGATCAGCGACGGCTCGGCGGTCGTCGACGGCGTCGACTACCTCGTCGACGTCGACGCGGCGAACGTGCTCACGGTCGACTTCACCGCTGCTGGGCGCTCGGCCCTGCTCGCCGCGGCCGGCGAGCAGGTCGAGGTGCTGCTCACTGCGACGGTCGAGGGGACGGGCACGATCGAGAACCAGGCGGCACTCGATCTCGACGCGGGCCTGCTCAGCGGCAGCTTCCTGAGCCTCGTCGCCGAGACCCGGCTGGGCGGCCTGACCGTGCGGAAAGTCGACGAGACGGGAGCGGCGCTCGCCGGCGCCGAGTTCGCGGTCTATCGCTCCGAGGCCGACGCACTCGCCGATGACGACCGGATCGCGCTCGGCGGGCAGACGAGCTTCACGACCGCGGGCTCGGGCGAGGTCGAGCTCGACGGGCTGCGTTTCTCGGACTTCGCCGGTGGTGCCGCGGTCGGTCCGGGGGATCCCGGATACCACAGCTACTGGCTCGGCGAGGTCGCGGCGCCTCCCGGCTTCCGACCGCTCGGCGCGCCGATCGAGTTCGAGGTGACGGCGGCGACGAGCGCGGGGACCGTCGTGCTCGAGGTCGAGAACCTCCCGCTGACGCGCTCCGCGGGACCGCCCGATCTCGCGTTCACGGGTCTCGCGGTCGGCGGTGCCGTGATCGGCGGGAGCCTGCTCATCGGGGGCGGCCTCGGGTTCGCGGTGCTGCCCGCGCTGCGGCGTCGGCAGGGAATGCGAGCGCCCCGATGAGCCGGGCGGAGATCGCGTTCGAGGACCTCCTCCTGATGCGACGGCGCACGCGAGTCGGCTCGCCGCCCCCGCGGCACGAGCATCGGCCCCCGCGGCACGAGCACCGGCCGCTGCTGCGCGAGCGCTGGCCGCTGCGCCGGGCGGTCGTCGTGCTCCTCTTCGCGGGAAGCGCCGGCGCCGCGATCTATCCGACCGCGGCGACCTGGATCTCCGACCGTCTGCATGCGAACGAGCTCAGCGGCTACGTCGAGTCGGTCGCCGGGATGCTGCCTGTCGAGCGCAGCGCGCTGCTCGATGCGGCCCGTGCGTACAACGGCCTGCTGCCGAGCGGTCCGGTCATCGATCCCTACTCGCTCGGCGCCGACGGCATCCCCGAGGCCCTCGCGCCCGGTGCCGAGCGCTACCTCGAGACGCTGGCGATCGGCCCCGACGCGATGATGGGGCGGATCCGCATCGACGAGATCGGAGTGAGCCTGCCGATCTACCACGGTACCGGCGAGCGCTCCCTCTCGCAGGGCGTCGGGCATCTGTACGGCACGGCGCTGCCGATCGGCGGCTCCGGCACCCACTCGGTGCTGACGAGCCACTCGGGTCTGCTCAACGCGACGCTGTTCACCCGCCTCGGCGAACTCGCGATCGGCGACGAGTTCACGATCATCGTCCTCGACGAGACCCTCGTCTACGAGGTCGACCGGATCGAGACCGTCACGCCCGAGCGCACCGAGGGCCTCCGTGCGACGCCCGGCGAGGACTATGTCACGCTCGTGACCTGCACCCCGACGGGAGTCAACACGCACCGGCTGCTCGTGCGCGGCCATCGCGTGCCCGCGCCGCTCGAGGACACCGGGGAGCGGCTCGCGATCGCGGGGGCGACCGGCGATGCGGGCTTCCCCTGGTGGGCGCTCGGCTATCTCGCCGCGCTCGTCGCCGCGATCCTGCTGTCCCGGCTCATGGTCCGACGCGGGCAGTCCGCGCCCGAGCCGTCGCCCGGCCCGAGGCGAAGGGGTCTGACATGAGCCGCCAGAACGATCGACGCGGTCTCGCCCGCCGCGCCCCCGCCGCGACGGCGATCGCCGTCGTCCTCGCGCTCCTCGCGATGCTCGGGGCGACCCCGGCGGCGATCGCCGAGTTCGCGACGGGCGGTGCGGGGATCTACCGTGGATCGGTCGACTGGTTCGAGTGGGGGCCGCTCGGCGACGAGATCGCGCCGACCGGGGCCACCGTGTCGAACACCCGAACGGTCGGCGGCGTCTCGCTCGTCACCTCCTGCACGATCGGAGCGGTGACGGGCAGCCCGCTCGAGGTGACCAGGCCGGGCGACACGAGCACCGACGGTCTCGACGATCTGTACAACGCGGGCGGGACGGGTCCCGCGAACGGCATGCTCGTCGGGCTCGCCAACGCGGTCGACGGCGGGACGTCGACGTTCCCGGTGACCTGCTCCGCGACGCTCGCCGGCGGACCGGTCTCGCCGACAGGCATCGTCGTCGCGACCGCCGGCACGAACGGGACCGGGGAGTACCTCGCCGCAACGGTCTCGGGCGCCTCCTGGCGGGCGCTGGACCGCTATCGCGACGCGACCTGCGCCGAGAACCCGGTGATCGCGATCGAGGTCCCGGCACCGGGCGAGCAGCGCCTGGTGATCGAGGGGACTGCGGCCTGCGACGCCTCACCCGTCACGGTCGCGGTCGCGGAGGGTGCGACGACGGCGACCGTCGAGGTGCACGGCGTGGGGCGGACCGCGATCGCGATCGGGGTCATGCTCGACAGCGACTTCGGCGACGCGCCGGCGAGCTACGGCGACGCGGGCGCCCTCTTCTTCCCATCCTTCGACGGGCCCGTGCTCGCCGAGGGCGACCAGGGGCTGTTCGATCTCGCGTTGAGCACGAGGCTCGCCCCGTCCGGCGCGATGCTCGGCTCCGCGATCACCTCCGAGAGCGGCCCGCAGCCGAGCGCCGCAGCAGATCTCGACGCCGGCGACGACGCGCTCGCGGGCGGCTTCTCCTTCGATGCGAATCCGGGAGCGACCGTCACCCGCACGGTGAGCTGCAAGGCCTCGACCTATGTCGCGGGCTGGCTCGACTGGGACCGGGACGGTGCGTTCGCGGTCGACGAGGCGACCGCCCCGCAGGCGTGCGCCGCGGGAACGGCGACGCTGTCCTGGGCCGTGCCGGCGGATGCGACGCCCGGCGCGAGCTACCTGCGTCTGCGCGCCGGCCGCGCCCTCACGGCGGTGGCGTCGGCTGTCGGGCTCGCGGGCCGAGGCGAGGTCGAGGACTACGCCGTCACGCTCATGGGCGCGATCCCCTTCGTCAGCTGCACGACGGACCCGGAGGTCTTCAACACCGGCTACGACTCCTCGACCGGGACCGTGCTCGCCGACGGCTCCCCGGACGCGCGCTGGACTATCGCGGGCGGCACCGAGGGCTTCTACGGGCCGAACGGCACGACGCCGCCCGCGAGCACGTCGCTACCGCCAGGCGGCGCGGTGTGGGCCCCCGCCGAGGTCGGCAAGATCAACGGGGCATGGTCGGACAGCCCCTACCCGACGGCGAACTACATCTCAGCGGACTACGTCCCCGGGACGAACCAGGTGACGCTGCAGGCCGACTGGTACTTCCGCTTCCAGTTCGATCTCGACCCGATGGTCGACCTCGCGAGCTTCCAACTCGACATGCGCTGGCTCGCCGACAACAGCGTCGCGGGCATCTGGGTGAACAACGTCGCGCAGACCGGCACGAACCTGCCGCAGAACTCCGTGAACCCGTACCACCACCAGGGCTTCCTGCTCGCGAACGCCGCGGAGACGCGGCTCGACAGCGACTGGCAGGCGGGGCTCAACACGATCATCGTGCAGATGAAGAGCTCGAACCTCGCGGAGGGCTTCCTCGCCTTCGTCGACTCGACCGCGGTGTGCATCGAGCCGAAGGCGCTCACGATCGACAAGACCTCGGACGTCGCCGACCTGCCCGCCGATGACAGCACGATCGCCTACACCGTGACCGTCACGAACCTCGGCCCCGGCGACTACACCGTCGAGGACCCCGCGACGATGAGCGACGATCTCTCCGACGTCCTCGACGACGGGGCCTTCGGCGAGATCCTCGCCCCCGCGAGCGGCGCGTCGTACGCTGCGGGCGTCGTGTCCTGGTCGGGTCCGCTCGCGGCCGGCGACTCGGTCGACATCGTCTACACCGTCGTCTACGACGCGGATGCCGGTGGCGATCACGTCCTGCTGAACACCGCGTGCGTGCCGGTCGACGAGGCCCCGACGAAGGCGGAGGCGTGCGCATCGACGCAGACCCCTGGCGCGGCGCTCGAGATCGCCAAGACGGTCGACCCTGCCGATGGCACCGCGGTGCACGCGGGCGACACGCTGACCTACACGCTCACCTTCACGAACGTGGGCGCGACGCCCGCCGTGCTCAACACCTGGGACGACCTCACCGACCTCCTCGACGACGCCGACCTCGGCCCGATCACGGCCGACCCGGGCCTCGTCGCGGTCGTCGACGGGACCGACCTCGACATCACGGGCACGGTCCCCGTCGGCGCACCGCTCACGGTGGTCTACACCGCGACCGTGCGACCCTTCGAGCAACAGGGCGATCATGTCGTCACGAACCTCCTGCTGTGCCCTGCGGGGGCTCCCGACAGCTGCGCGCCCATCCGGACCGACAACCCGATCCCGCACGTCGTCGCGACGAAGACGAGCGATCGGCCCGAGGGCTCGACCGTCTATGCGGGCTCCGTCGTCGTCTACACGCTGACGTTCACCAACGACGGCGCCGCGGCCGACGAGGTCCACGCGACCGACGACCTCTCCGATGTCCTCGACGACGCCGACCTCGTGGTGGCCCCGACGGCAGACCTGCCGCATCAGCCGGTGACGCAGATCCTGCAGGTCGGGGACGCCTTCGTCATCAACATCGAGCCGCTCGAGGCGGGAGGCACCGCGACGGTGAGCTATGCAGTCCGGGTGCGCTCCGAGGCAGATCGCGGCAACGACCTGCTGCGCAATCTCCTCCAGCTCGGCATCACGACGGTCTCGACGCAGCATCCGGTCGGGTCGCTCGCGGTCGGCAAGACGCCGCTCGACGCCCTCGCGGTCGTGCTCGGCGACGAGGTGGTCTGGACGATCACGGCTGAGATCCCCGACGAGCCGGTGTCGGCGTTCGTGATCACCGACGTGCTCGACGTGCGACTCGACTACGTCTCGACCTCCGTCGCGCTCGCCGGCCCCGGATGCCCGGCGCTCGGCGGCGGGGACGTCGATGTCTCGGCGCCCGCGGTCGGCGACGCGGGCCTGCTCACGGTGGCCTTCACGAACCCGGCGGGCCTCGCCGTCCTGACCGCGAGCCCGGACTGCGTCGTGTCGGTGACGATCCGCACGAGCGCGAACGCGATCGGCGAGATCCCGAACGAGGCCTCGGTATTCCCGAACCAGGGCAGCATCGACACCGGCACCCCCCTCGTGACCGCGCCGGTCGAGACCCGCTGGGGCGAGTTCACCCTGCGCAAGGTCGACGGCGATGGCGGCCCGCTCACGGGTGCGCGGTTCTCGATCCACCCCGATCTCGCCTCGGCGCAGGCGGGCGGTCCCGGGCTCGAGCTCGCGGGCGAGTCGGTCTTCGAGGTGACCGCGCCCTCGGGCGAGCTCACGCTGAGCGGTCTGCGCTACTCCGACTTCGCGGACGGGGCCCCCGTCGGCGTCGGGGACCCGGGCTACCGCGTCTACTACCTCGTCGAGGTCCGTGCCCCACTCGGCCATGAGCTGCTCGCCGAACCGGTCCCCGTCGCGGTCACCGCGGCGAGCACCGCAGCCGGCGTCGATGTGGTGATCGCGGATCCGCCGTCGAATGCCGGCTACGTCCTGCCGCCGGCGGGCGGCCCCGCGACGGCGGCCGCGCTCACCGGCCTCGGTCTCATCGGACTGATCTGGGCACTGCTCGTGATCGCCTGGTTCGGTCGTCGCCGGCTCGCTCACCACTAGCCGCCCGCTCCCAGCCCGGCGCCGGCGTTCCGGTGTCGGTCGTGGTCGGAATGAGTGCGCCAGAGCAGCCACAACCGACACCGGAAGGGAGCGGCGCTTGATGATCAGGCGAGCTGGGTGCCCCCACTGGGACTCGAACCCAGGACCCATGGATTAACTCACCACTTCGTCTTTCGACGCCGCTGTACGCGTTCGTGGCCCGGACTGTCCCTTCACCATGGCGCCGAAGCGCGACAGGTGCCGCCCGTCCAGTCTCTACACCTTCCGGGGTCGCCCCCGGCTTGGCTCGGGATCGCCATGCCGTGATCCGGCGAAGGGTTCCCCGACTTTGAGCGGTTTCATCCCGGCCGTTTCCAGCCGGGAGCTCCTATTCAGTTTGAAGTCCACTGCTCTACCGACTGAGCTATGGGGGCGCTTCAGGGTATCAGCGGGCGGGCACCCGATCCGTGCGACGTAGGCTGACGGGATGGGTCGCGAGTTCCACAGGCCGACGCGGTTCGAGGGCCACCGGTTCGAGGCGTACCTCGGGGCGCAGGACCCCGCGCAGCGCTATGCGATCGCGCACGAGACCGCGCGCACGCTCGTCGAGCGGGGGCGCGAGGCGGGGGCCGAAGAGCTCGTCGACCGAATGGTCGCGTACGCCGACGAGCACGGCATCGACGCGATCGCCGAGCTCTGGGCGGCGTCTGCGGCGCAGTCGCTGCCCGGCGCGCTGTGGCGGCTCTATCTCCTGCGAGCGCTCGTGCGGCAGGACCCGGCTGCCGCCGCGTACGCCTTCGAGCGGGGCGTCGAGGCGCTCGCGACCGCGGATCAGGCGATCGCCGGTGCGCCGAGCCCCGCCGGGCCGGAGGAGGTCGCTGCGCTCGTCGACCTGATCCTGCGCGGCGCGTTCTCGGGCGACCTCGCGGATGCGCTGCGACGGGCCGCTGCGACGGGCCGCATCCTCGCCGCGGGCACGCTCGCCGAGGCGGACGCGTCGGATCTCGCCGCACCCGCTCGGGCGACCGCGTTCACCACCCGGGCCGCGCGTCTCAGCGCGATCGGCGACGAACTCGAGACCGCCGCTCGGCTCTCCCAGGCCGGCCGCTTAGACTGATCCGGCCGGGCCAGGGTGACCCCGGGCTCCAACTTCAGCCGCTTCGAGCGGCCTTGCGCCGAGAGGCGTCAACCCTGGTCCGGCGCTCGGATGGGAGCCATCTCTGACTCCTAGCCGCAGGACCCCGAGGTCCGTCTCGGGCCGGGGCGTTTCCGGCGCTCGGGTCTGCGCTACTGCCCGCTCGGCCGGACCCGCGGAAGGCCGGACTACCCGAACTTCCCGGAGACGTAGTCCTCGGTCGCCTGCACGCCCGGGTTGGAGAACATCTTCTGCGTCTCGTCGTACTCGATGAGCTTGCCGGGCTTGCCGGTCCCGGCGATGTTGAAGAACGCGGTTCGGTCGGAGACGCGCGACGCCTGCTGCATGTTGTGGGTCACGATGACGATCGTGTACTCCTGCTTGAGCTCCTCGATGAGGTCCTCGATCGCGAGCGTCGAGATCGGGTCGAGCGCGGAACACGGCTCGTCCATGAGGATGACGTCGGGCGACACCGCGACGGCGCGGGCGATGCACAGGCGCTGCTGCTGGCCGCCGGAGAGACCCGAGCCCGGCTTGTCGAGGCGGTCCTTGACCTCCTCCCAGAGGTTCGCGCCGCGCAGCGAGCGCTCGACGAGCGCCTCCTGATCGGGCTTCGACATCCGCTTGTTGTTGAGCTTGACGCCGGCGAGGACGTTCTCCCGGATCGACATCGTCGGGAAGGGGTTCGGTCGCTGGAAGACCATGCCGACCTGCCGCCGCACGAGCACGGGGTCGACGCCGGGCCCGTAGAGGTCGTCGCCGTCGATGAGCACGGAGCCCTCGACCCTGGCGCCGGGGATGACCTCGTGCATCCGGTTGAGCGTGCGCAGGAACGTCGACTTCCCGCAGCCCGACGGGCCGATGAACGCCGTGACCGAGCGCGGCTCGATCTCGAGGGTGACGTCCTCGACGGCCTTGAACTTGCCGTAGTAGACGTTGAGGTCCTTGACCTCGATGCGCTTCGACACGGTGCAGGCTTCCTTCGGGTGCGTTCGACGCTCAGCGCCCGGTCTTCGGCGCGAAGAGCTTCGCGATGAGCCGGGCGATGAGGTTGAGGATCATGACGATGAGGATGAGGACGAGCGCGCCGGTCCAGGCCCGCTCGGTGTAGGCCGCGAGGTCGGCGCCCGGATTCATGTACTGCGTGTAGACGAAGACGGGCAGCGTCGTCATCCGCCCCGAGAACGGGTCGTAGTTCATCGAGGTGGTGAAGCCGGCGACGATGAGCAGCGGTGCGGTCTCGCCGATCACGCGGGCGATCGCGAGGGTGACGCCGGTCGCGATGCCGGCGATCGCGGTCGGGATGACGACCTTGAGGATCGTCAGGTACTTCGGGACGCCGAGCGCGTAGGAGGCCTCGCGCAGCTCGTTCGGCACGATCTTCAGCATCTCCTCGCTCGAGCGCACCACGACCGGGATCATCAGCAGGGAGAGCGCGATCGCGCCGCCGATGCCGGAGCGGTAGCCGGCGTTCCCGGTGATGAGGGCGAACATCGCGAAGGCGAAGAGGCCGGCGACGATCGAGGGGATGCCCGTCATGACGTCGACGAAGAACGTGATCGCGCGGGCGAGCCAGCCGCGGCCGTACTCGACGAGGTAGACGGCCGCGAGGAGACCGACGGGGACGGAGATGAGTGTCGCGATACCCGTGATCTGCAGCGTGCCGACGATCGCGTGCAGCGCGCCGCCGCCCTCTCCGACGACGTTGCGCATCGACTGGCTGAAGAACTCGATGTCGAATCGGGCCGAGCCGTTCGCGATGACGGTGTAGGCGAGCGAGATGAGGGGCAGGAGCGCGATGACGAACGCGGTGACGACGAGCCCCGTGACGAAGCGGTCGCGTGCCTGCCGGGTGCCCTCGACGAGCATCGTGATGATCCAGATCGCGATGAGGTAGAGGATCTGCCCGAGGAAGAGCGCGAGCGCGATGTTGAAGTCCGTCGCACCCGAGGCCGTGCCGACGATCGCGACGATCGCGCAGAGCACCGCCCAGGATCCGATCAGGATCGCCCACGGCGCCCACTTGGGCAGACGGCCGTGCGTGAGCCGGTTCGGCAGCTCGGTGCGCTTCGACGCCGTTGCGACCGCCATGTCAGTTGGCTCCCGAGAACGCGGCGCGGCGGGCGATCACCCAGCGCGCGAGCGAGTTGACGACGAGGGTGATGACGAACAGGATCAGGCCGGTCGCGATGAGCGCGTTGACGGCGATGCCGTGGGCCTCGGGGAAGTTGAGCGCGATGTTCCCGGCGATCGTCGAGGGGTTCTGGCCGCTGGTGAGGACGAAGTTGATGACGAGCGCGGGTGAGAGCAGCATCGCGACGACCATCGTCTCGCCGAGCGCGCGGCCGAGGCCGAGCATCGCCGCCGAGACGATGCCGGGGCGGCCGAAGGGCAGCACCGCCATCTGGATCATCTCCCAGCGGGTCGCCCCGAGCGCGAGCGCCGCCTCCTCGTGGAGCTTCGGCGTCTGCAGGAAGACCTCGCGGCACAGCGACGTGATGATCGGGATGATCATGACCGCGAGCACGATCGCAACGGTCAGGATGGTGCGCCCGGTCGCGTCGACCTGGCCGGCGAAGAACGGCAGCCAGCCGAGGTACTGGCCGAGCCAGTCGTAGATCGGCACGATCGCGGGGGCGAGGACCTTGATGCCCCAGAGCCCGAACACGACGGAGGGGACCGCGGCGAGCAGGTCGATGACGTAGCCGAGGCCCTGGGCGATCCGCCGCGGGGCGTAGTGCGAGATGAAGAGCGCGATCCCGAGCGAGAGCGGGAGGGCGAAGAGCAGGGCGAGCGCGGCGGACCAGACGGTCCCGAAGGCGAGCGGGGCGACGTAGGCCCAGAAGCTCGCGGGGCTGCCGTTCATGGAGGAGACGTCGCCGAAGAGTGCGGGCGCGGCCTCGGCGATGAGGAAGACGGCGACGGCGGCGAGGGCGACGAGGATGAGGCCGCCGGCGACGAGGGCGGCGGTGGAGAACGTCCGATCTCCCGGCCGGGTCCTCGCCTTGATCGGTGCCGGCCCGGTCTCGGTCGCTGCGGCGGTCATGGCCTGCTTTCGGGTCGTGCGCGGTGCTGACGGGTCGGACCGTCCCGGCCCGATCGCACGGTGCGGGTCGCGGCGGTCGGCCGCGCCCCGCACCGTGCGTTTGATGGTACTTACTCGGCGATCGTCGCGACGACCGACTGGACGGCGGTGATCTGCGAGGCCGAGAGCGGCGCGGCGCCGGTCTCGGCGGCGACCTCCTGACCCTCGGTCGAGGTGACGAACTGCAGGTACGCCTTCGCGACCGGGGCGATCGACGCGTCCGCGTACTCGCCGCAGGCGAGGAGGTAGGAGACGAGGACGAGCGGGTACTCCGCCGGGTTCGTCGTCGTGCGGTTGAGCTTGATCGCGAGGTTCGTCGCGGTGGCGTTGTCCGCGGCGGGAGAGCCGTCGACGACCGCGGCCGCTGCGGCGTTGGAGAACCCGACGTACTCGTCGCCGACCTTGATCTTCGCGATGCCGAGGTCACCGGCGCGCGAGGCGGCCGCGTAGCCGATCGAGCCCGCCGCCGTGCCGACCGCCTCGATGACGCCCGACGTGCCCTGCGCGCCGGTGCCGGTCGCGTACGGGAACGGGTCGGCCGGCTTCTCGGTCCAGATGTCGCCGGCGTTCTGGAACAGGTAGTCGGCGAAGTTCTTCGTCGTGCCGGAGTCGTCCGAACGGTGGACGGCCGTGATGGCGCCCGTGAGCGTGGCGCCGGGGTTCTGCCCGGTGATCGCCGGGTCGTCCCAGCTCGTGATGTCGCCCTTGAAGATGCCGGCGAGGGTCGCCGCGTCGAGGTTGAGCTCGTCGATGCCGTCGATGTTGAAGACGACCGCGATCGGGTCGATGAACGCCGGGACCTGGATGAACGAGTCGTCGACGCAACCCGCGAAGCCGCCGGCGATCTCCTCGTCGGAGAGCGCGGAGTCGGTGCCGGCGAACGCGACACCGCCGCCGATGAAGGCCTCGCGGCCCGCGCCGGAGCCCGAGGGGTCGTAGGAGATGGTCACGGCCTCGTTCGCCGTCTGGAACGCGGCGATCCAGGACTCCTGGGCGGCGCCCTGCGAGGAGGCGCCGGCGCCGGCGATCGTGCCGGAGAGGCTCGAGGACGCCTCCGAGGGGGCCGAGGACGGGGCGGTGGATCCAACCTCGTTGGTGGCGCAGCCGGCGAGCGCGAGTGCGCCGACGGCGGCGATGGCACCAAGGGTGCCGATCTTCGTGAGCTTCACGAGTTTCCCTTCGGGACGATGACAGGACACGGACCGGTGCGGTCCGGCGGTCACGGTACGCACGAAGAATGACGGGATCGGGGTGCGCAGGTGAACGCCGGGTGAACGTGCGCGTGGTGCGGGGAGGTCAGCCGCCGTGGATCTCGACCTCGACGAGCCGGGCGGTCTTCGTCTCGCGGGTGAGATGCAGCACCGCGAACTCGCCGGTCGCGAGGTTCGCGGCGCGCTGCAGGCCGTCGCGGTGCGCGGCGGTCGCGTGCCGGATCGCCTCGACGAGCTCGGGGATCACGGGGCCGTGGGAGCACAGCACGACGTTCTGCCGCTTGCGCAGCCGTCGCTCGACCTGCGCCGCCGCCTTCGACGCACCGGCCTCGTAGGCGTCCTGCGAGATGCCGGAGGCGGCCCTGACCGGCAGGCCGGTCAGCCGCGCGGTCGGCTCGATCGTCGTCAGGCAGCGGGTCGCGGTGCTCGACACGAGCCGCTCGGGGCCGAACGCCGCGATCGAGGGTGCGGCGGTCATCGCCTGCTCGAGCCCGCGGTGCAGCAGCGGCCGGGTCGCGTCGGGGCCGTCCCAGTCTCCCGCCGGGATCGCCTTGCCGTGGCGCAGGATCGTGATCGAGAAGGTCCGTGCCGCGCCGCGCTTGATGCGCTCGGCGAGGGTCGTGATCATCTCGCGGTCGTGCGGGTAGGAGACGAGCTTGCGGGCCTGCGGGATCGTGACCCATTCGACCGCGGAGATCTCGTCGTTCGGCGTGAAGCTCGCGTTCTCCACCTGGTGGCCGACGACCTCGGCCGCCCAGTACTGGACGAACTTCGGCCGCCCGCCCGCCGTGTACCGGACGTCGCCGATCGGCGCGCCGAGCGTCGCGCGGATGCCGGTCTCCTCGAGCAGCTCGCGGATCGCCGTCTGCGGGAGCAGCTCGCCGGGGTCGAGCTTGCCTTTCGGGATCGACACGTCCTTGTAGTCGGGACGGCGCACGAGCAGGACCTTGATGCCCTCCGTCGTCTCGCGCCAGCACAGCACGCCGGCGGCGTAGACGGTCGCGGGAGCCACGACAGCACGCTAGCGGATGAGCCGGCGGGGACCGGTCTCGATACGCGCCTGCGGCACAGCTCGACCCGCGGGAGGGGGAGGCGATGCGGCTCGACCCGCGGGGGAGGGCGGCGTCACTCGGTCCGCGGGGCGTCGATGATCGGGAACGATCCGGTGCGGGTCCCGCGCAGATCAGAACGCCGTCGGGCGGCGATCCGCGCCATGAGGACGTCCTGCGCGTCGTCGAGCAGCGACCCGTCCGCCGCGCGGGCGTGCCGGATCCACTCGCCCGACTCGCCGTCGAGATGCCAGGAGCTCGTCAGGTCGTCGAGCTGGAGGTCGAAGTAGCCGGCGAGGTCGCGGACGTGCTCGGGATCGGTGATGCGCACGAGCACCTCGATGCGTCGGTCGAGGTTGCGATGCAGCATGTCCGCGCTGCCGATGTAGACGACGGGGTCGCCGGCGTTCTCGAAGGCGAAGATCCGGGAGTGCTCGAGGTAGCGTCCGAGGATCGAGCGCACCCGGATGCCCTCGCTGTAGCCGGGGACGCCGGGGCGCAGGCCGCAGATGCCGCGCACCACGAGATCGACGGGCACGCCGGCCTGCGAGGCGCGGTAGAGCTCGTCGATGATCGCCTCGTCGACGATCGAGTTCATCTTGAGCCGGATGCCGGCCGGCCGGCCGGCGCGCGCGTGGTCGGCCTCCGTCCGGATGCGCTCGATGAGGCCGCTGCGCAGATGGATCGGCGCGACGAGCAGCCGGTCGAAGTGCTGCTCCATCGCGTACCCGGAGAGCTCGTTGAAGAGGCGGGTGAGGTCCTCGCCGATCTCCTCGCTCGCGGTCAGCAGCCCCAGGTCCTCGTAGATGCGAGCCGTCTTCGGGTTGTAGTTGCCGGTCCCGATGTGCGAGTAGCGGCGCAGCCGCCCGCCCTCCTGGCGCACGACGAGCGCGAGCTTGCTGTGCGTCTTGAGGCCGACGATGCCGTAGACGACGTGCACGCCGGCCTTCTCGAGCTTCTTCGCCCATTGGATGTTCGCCGCCTCGTCGAAGCGCGCCTTGATCTCCACGAGCGCGAGCACCGCCTTGCCCGATTCGGCCGCGTCGATGAGCGCCTCGACGATCGGGCTGTCGCCGCTCGTGCGGTAGAGCGTCTGCTTGATCGCGAGCACGCTCGGATCGTGCGCGGCCGCCTCGATGAACGCCTGGACCGACGTCGAGAACGACTCGTAGGGGTGGTGGACGAGGATGTCGCCGCGCGCGATCGCGCCGAACACGTCGTTGTCCGCATTCGCCTCGCTCGGCAGGAGCGCGACCGACGTCGTCGGCACGTGCCGCGGGTACTTGAGCGATGGCCGGTCGATGCCGCCGAGCTGGAAGAGGCCGCGGAGGTCGAGCGGGCCGTCGAGCCGGTAGACCTCCTGCTGCGTGATGTCGAGCTCGCGCACGAGCAGCTCGAGGGTGACGAGGTCCATGTCCTGGGAGATCTCGAGGCGGATCGGGGGGCCGAAGCGGCGGTTGAGGATCTGCTGCTCGAGCGCTTGGATCAAGTTCTCCGACTCGTCCTCGTCGACCTCGACGTCCTCATTGCGGGTGACTCGGAAGGCGTGGTGGTCGAGGATCTCCATGCCGGGGAAGAGCTCGTGCAGGTGGTTGCCGATGAGGTCCTCGAGCGCGATGAACCGAGTCCGGTCGGTGCCGTCCTCGGGCAGCTGGAAGAACCGCGGCAGGTTCGTCGGCACCTTGACCCGCGCGAACTCCTCGCGGTCGGTGCGCGGGTTGCGCACCCGCACGCTGAGCGAGAGCGAGAGCCCGGAGATGTAGGGGAAGGGGTGCGCGGGGTCGACCGCGAGCGGCATGAGCACGGGGAAGATCTGCGCCCGGAAGACCTCGTCGATGCGCGCGCGATCGCTGGCGCCGAGGTCCGCCCAGTGCTCGATGTGGATGCCGGCCTCGCGCAGCGCCGGCTTGAGGCCCTCGTTGAAGGCGCGCGCGTGCCGCTCCTGCAGCTCGTGCGCCTTCGCCGAGATCGCCGTGTAGACCTCCTGCGGGGCGAGCCCGACGTTCGTCGGGACGGCGAGGCCCGTGACGATGCGGCGCTTGAGGCCGGCGACGCGGACCATGAAGAACTCGTCGAGGTTGTTCGCGAAGATCGCCATGAAGTTCGCCCGCTCGAGCAGCGGCGTCGCCTCGTCCTCGGCGAGCTCGAGGACGCGCTGGTTGAAGTGCAGCCAGGAGATCTCGCGGTCGAGGTAGCGGTCGTCGGGCAGGTCGCTCACGGGCACGACGACGACGTCGTCCGCCTCGTACTCGTCGAGGCTGCCGCTGAGCGCGCCCTCGAGACCGGTCCTGTCCATCGCACCATTGTGCCGCTATGCGCGTGAACGCGATATGAACGGATCGGTTCATCGACGGGACGCTCGGCGATCTCGCGATCGAGCTCGCGTCGCCTCCATCGGTCCCCATGATGCAGGCCGCGGCCGGGGTCCGTGTGCTCCCCGAGACGCTCGACCGGCTACCGCGGCGCCGGCTGCGCGACCCGCTCCTCGGCCTCGTCCTCGGTCGCGTTGAAGCGGTAGCCGACGTTGCGCACCGTGCCGATCAGGCCCTCGAGGTCGCCGAGCTTCGCGCGCAGCCGGCGGACGTGCACGTCGACCGTGCGGGTGCCGCCGAAGTAGTCGTAGCCCCACACCTCGCTGAGCAGCTGCTCGCGGGTGAAGACGCGCGAGGGGTGCGAGGCGAGGAAGCGCAGCAGCTCGAACTCCTTGAACGTCAGATCGAGCGGCCGTCCGCGGACCTTCGCGGAGTAGCTCGCCTCGTCGATCACGACGCCGGAGGTCTGGATCTTCGTCGCGACCTCGTCGCGGGCCGTGCGGCCGATCGCGAGCCGGATGCGCGCGTCGACCTCGGCGGGGCCCGCGCCGTGCAGGATCACGTCGTCGACGCCCCAGTCGGCGGAGACCGCGGTGAGGCCGCCTTCGGTGAGGATGAGCACGAGCGGGACGCCGAGTCCCGTCGTCGTCAGGATCTTGCACAGCGACTTCGCCGACGCGAGGTGCTGGCGCGCGTCGACCATGATGAGGTCGGCGGGCGGCGCGGACACGAGCGCAGCGGGCGTCGAGAGGATCTGCTTGACGGTGTGCGAGAGCAGTCCGAGTGCGGGCAGCGCCTCGGCCTCGACCGCGGGGGTGAGGATCAAGAGCCGGGCCACGACACCTCCAGGAGCTGGCGGCCAGTCTAGAGGACGGCGCCCGCGCACCGTCCTCGCTAGGATCGCAGCATGCTGCGGACCGCTGCCTGGAGCATCGTGCCCGTCTGGCTCCTCTCGATCGCGGGCGCCGTGCTGATCGGCCTCTCTCCGTTGCGCGGCGGATGGACGCAGTGGATCCCCGTCGCGTGCGGGCTCGCCGTCATCGTCGCGCTCGCGCTGCAGGTCGCGACCCGGCGGCCCGAGGGCTTCATCCTGCGAGCGAGCGTCGCCGTCTGCGGCGTCGTCGTCGTGTTCGGCATCGCCTCGCTCGTGCTGCTGCTGGCCGGCCTGCCCTGACGGCCGCGAAGGGGTAGTCTGGGACCATGCTGTTCGCGCTCGAGCTGTTCTTCATCGGTCTGCTCGGCCTCGCGTCGCTCGCGATCGCGTTCACGGCCGTCGTGGTGATCGTCAACCTCTTCCGCGGGCAGCACTGAGCCGGTACTGAGCCGCCACTGATCGCGAGGGGAGCCCGACGGTGTTCTCCCTCGACGCGAGCGTCCCCGCCGAACTCGGGCCCCTGTCCTGGCTGATCGGCGTCTGGGAGGGCACAGGCGTCATCGACTACCGGATCGACGCGTCGGACGGGACCGAGCCGGAGCACCGCTCGGCCGAGTTCGAGCAGCGGGTGTCGTTCTCCCACGACGGGCTGGCGTACCTCGACTACTCCTCCTCGACCTGGCTGCTCGCCGACGCCGACGCCGACGCCGACGCCCAGGACGCGCCGCGCGTCGCCCACGTCGCGGAGTCCGGGTACTGGCGTCTGCACCGCCCAGCGGCGGCTGCCGACCCCGGTCCCGGCATGCTGCCGGGCGTCGGCGAGCGCGGCTTCACGAGCGCGGAGGCCGTCGAGACGCTGCGCAACTCCGAGGGCGGCTTCGACATCGAGGCCGCGATCATCCACCCGACCGGCGTCGCCGAGCTCTACCTCGGCCAGGTCAAGGGCCCGCGGATCGATCTCGCGACCGACGCCGTGCTGCGCAGCGCCGGCGCGAAGGAGTACGCCGCCGCGACCCGCCTCTATGGCCTCGTCGACGGCCACCTGCTGTGGGCGTGGGACATCGCGGCGCTCGGCCAGTCGCTGCGCACCCACGCGTCGGCGCGCCTCGCGAGGGTCGACTGATGGGCGAGGCGGGGCAGCAGGGGGGACGCAACGCGATGTCGCCGGCTCCTGGGAACCCCTTCGACCAGCAGCGCTCGCTCGCCACGGGCGGCGCCCTCGCCCTCCTCGAGCGTGGCGTCGTGACGGTCGGCGGACCCGACCGGCTCGGCTGGCTCGACTCGGTCACCTCGCAGCGGCTCGACCGGCTCGCACCGGGTGAATCGGCGGAGACGCTCCTGCTCGACCCGAACGGCCGGATCGAGCACGCGATGCGGGTCGTCGACGACGGCGAGACCGCCTGGCTCATCGTGGACGCCGGCGAGGCGCCGCCGCTCGCCGCCTGGCTCGAGCGCATGCGCTTCATGCTCCGCGTCGAGATCGCGGACCGCACCGAGGACCTCGCGGTCGTCGGATACGCCGGGGCCGGCGGGCGAGTCGAGGGGGTCGTCACCTGGCACGACCCGTGGGGCTCCGGAGTGCAGCCCGGCGGCTGGCAGTACTCGACCGCCGCGGACCACCCGGCCGCCGACTGGTCCTGGTCGGAGGCCGTCGTCGCGCGCGAGGCCGTCGCGGGCCTCGGCGAGCTCATGCCCGCCGCCGCGGCCGAGGCGCTGCGCGTCGCGGCCTGGCGACCGGCGTTCTCCCGCGAGGTCGACGAGCGCACGATCCCGCACGAGCTCGACTGGCTGCGCTCGGCGGTCCACCTGGACAAGGGCTGCTACCGCGGCCAGGAGACGGTCGCGAAGGTGCACAATCTCGGCCACCCGCCGCGTCGCCTCGTCTTCCTCCACGTCGACGGCTCGGACCACGAGCTGCCGGAGCACGGCGACGACGTCGTGCTCGCGGGGACCGACGACGTCGTCGGCGCCGTGACGTCGGGCGCGAACCACTGGGAGCTCGGTCCGATCGCGCTCGCCGTCGTCAAGCGCTCCGTCGATCCGGCGGCGGCGCTCGAGGTGCGGCGGGGCGAGGTCCGACTCGCCGCAGCGCAGGAGGTCGTCGTGCCGCCCGACGCGGGGGCGACGGCGGACGTGCCGCGGATCCCGAGGCTCGGCTCGGTCCGGCGTTGACCGACCTCGGGCCCGAGTCGACCGGGCCTCTGACCCCGGACATCGAGGGCCTCAAGCGCCTCGAGCGCCGGATCGCACGGTCCATGGGCCTCAAGGCGATGGGGCGGCGCGTGTGGCAGTCGGCCCCCGCGATCCTGCAGATCGTCGTCGCCGTGCTCGCCGCCTATGCGATCGCGACGGCGCTGTTCGGCCATCCCGACCCGATCCTCGCGGTCACGGTGACGATCACCTCGCTCGGCTTCACGAGGGACGCCCGGCCGGTGCGCGTGCTGCGCAGCGTCCTCGGCATCCTGCTCGGCGTCGCGATCGCGACGGCGATCATCGTGGTCTTCGGCCAGGGGGTGTGGCAGCTCGGCCTGCTGCTCGTCGTCGTCATGCTCGTCGCGCGCATCGCCTCGACCGATCCGACGTTCGCCGTCGTCGCGGCGACGCCGGCGGCCGTGACGCTGCTCATCCCGATCTCGGGCGCCCTGCCGTGGTTCCGCGCGGTCGACGCGCTCATCGGCGGGGTCGTCGCGCTCATCGTGACGGTGCTCGTCCCCCGCGACCCGCGGCGGGCGAGCCTGCGCGACGGACGCGCGCTCTACTCGGTGCTCTCGCAGGCGATCACGAGCGTCGCCGACGGTCTGCGTCACGGCGAGGTCGGGGCCGCGGAGCTCGGCGTGAGCCGGCTCGGGCGCACCCAGCCGCTCATCGACGCCTGGGGCCAGACCGTCGAGACGGCGCGGGCGGTCTCGCGGCTCTCGCCGTTCCTGCGGCCGCGGCTGCCGGAGCTCGAGCGTCAGGCGAGGGCGCTGCACGGCGCGGACCTCGCGGTGCGCCACCTCCGGCTCATCGCGCGCCGCTGCGAGCATCTCGTGCGCGCAGGCCGCAGGCACGAGGTGCTCGCAGGGCTGCTCGATCAGGTCGGTCGGGGCGTCGACCTGCTCGGCGAGGAGCTCGAGGACCTGCTCCTGACGGGCGCGGCGCGCAGCGTCCTGCTCGACGTCGCGAAGCACCTCGATCCGCTGACGGCGGTGCCCGACGGCGACCCGTCGGAGTCGGCGCTCGTCGTCCAACTGCGCCCGCTCGTCGTCGACCTGCTCGTCGCGACGGGCATGACCCTCCCCGACGCCCAGTCCGCCCTCCGCACTATCTAACTACCCTCTCTCTCTCCCCCCCCCCCCCCCCCCCCCCCCCCCCCCCCCTTTCTACTCCCCCCTCCCTCTCCCCCCCCCCCCCCCCCGGCGTTCTCCCGCCCCCTCCTCTTCCGCTCCGGTGTCAGTTGTGGCTGCTTTGGCGGGCGCATTCCAGCCATAACTGACACCGGAGCGGAAGAAAGGGAGGGGGGAAGGGGGGAGGGGGAAGGGGGGAGGGGGGAGGGGGAAAGGGGGGAAGGGGAGGAAGGGAATGCGGTTGCGGGGGGTTTGTTTGTTTGCTTTACTAACAAACATGACATCGGTGTCGACGCGTCCCGCGATGGGGCGAGCGCTGCGCCCCACCGCGAAGGTGCTGCCCGAGCACGCCCGCGAGCACAACCGCTCGCTCGTCCTCCAGACGCTCTACTCCGCCGGCGCGCTCAGCCGCGCCGACGTCGCCCGCGAGACCGGACTCACCCGCGTCACCGTGAGCGACCTCGTCGCGGGGCTCATCGCCGACGGGCTCATCGTCGAGCGCGGCCAGCGCGAAGGCTCCCGGCCCGGCAAGCCCGCGACCCTCATCGACATCGCGCGCGACTCCCACCAGATCGTCGGCATCGACCTCTCCGACCACGCCCGCATCCGCGGCGCCCTGCTCAACCTCGACGGCGAGATCGTCGAGCGCCTCGACGCCCCCTTCGACGGTGCGCACGGGGACGCTGCGACCGAGCGCCTCGTCGACCTCGTGCTCGTGCTCGTCGCCCGCGCCACCCGCCCCGTCCTCGGCGTCGGCGTCGGCACCCCGGGCGTCGTCGACCTCAACGGCACCGTCCTCACCGCGCCGAACCTCGGCTGGTCGGGCGAGCCGCTGCGCCGCCTCCTCGCCGAGCGCACCGGGCTGCCGATCGTCGTCGCGAACGACGCGAACGCGGCCGCCCTCGCCGAGCACGGCTTCGGCGACGCCGCGGGCGACACCCTCGTCGTCACCATCGGCCACGGTGTCGGCGCGGGCCTCGTGCTGCACGGCATCGCCGTCGCCGGCTCGCGCAGCGCCGCCGGCGAGATCGGCCACGTCACCGTCGGCACTGACACCGGCCCGCTGTGCGCGTGCGGCAAGCACGGCTGCCTCGAGGCCTGGCTCGCCGTCCCCCGCGTCGAGGCCGCGCTCGCGCTCGCCACCACCGACGCCGAGCGCACCGCCGTCCTCACCGAGGCGGGCAACCGCCTCGGCATCGCCCTCGCTCCCGTCGTCGCTGCGCTCGACCTCCCCGAGATCGTGCTCGCCGGGCCGGCCGAGCTCATCGACGGACCGCTCATCGCCGCCGCCGCGGAGACGCTCCGCGCGCGCACCCTCCCGGACTCGCACGGGCACGTCGTGCTCCGGCGCTCAGGACTGGGCCCCGACATCGTCATCCGCGGCGCAGCGGTGATGGTGCTCTCGGCCCTGCTCGGGGTCTCCTGACCCCGCACCAAGCGGATCGGCCGACCGGCCCCTCCGTCCTCCACACAGAAGGCACTCGAATGAAGAAGAGGACCATCACCGCGGCCGTGGCCGCGACGGCCGCCTCTGCGATGCTGGCACTCGCGGGCTGCTCCGCGTCCGGCCCCGCAGTCGAGCCCACTCCGACCGCCGCAGGACCCGAGGACATCACGTTCTGGGTCATCGGCGGGGACACCCCGCAGGCGCTGCGCGACTACCTCGTCGAGCAGTACGCGGAGGTCAACGGCGGTGAGCTGACGATCGAGGAGCAGGGCTGGGGCGACGTCCTGACCAAGCTCCAGACGCAGCTGCCCGACGCGGCGAACACCCCCGACGTCACCGAGATCGGCAACACCTGGTCGCCGACCTTCACCTCCGTCGGCGCGTTCTCCGACATCACCGACCTCGTGCCCGAGCTCGGCGGCTCCGACCTGCTGCCGTCGTTCGTCGAGGTCGGCGTCTACGACGGCAAGAACTACGCGCTGCCGTACTACTTCGGCTCCCGCTACAACTTCTACCGCAAGGACCTCTACGCCGCGGCCGGCGTCGACGTCCCGAAGACGCTCGGCGAGTTCTCCGAGAACGCGATCGCCCTGACCACGCCGACCCAGTCCGGCTTCTACATCGGCGGCTCCGACTGGCGCAACGGCGTCTCCTGGATCTTCGCCTACGGCGGCGACCTCGCGAAGAACGAGGGCGGCAACTGGGTCTCGACCCTCGCCGACCCCGCCTCCGTCGAAGGCCTCACGGCCCTCCAGGAGCTCTACACGGGCGCCTCGCACGCCCCCGTCACCGAGTCCGACTCGACGCCGTGGGTCAACATCAACAACAACGAGGCGACCGGTGCCCCCGAGGCCGCGACGATCATCGCGCCCGGCTGGGCGCACTGGTCGATCGGCGACCTCACGCCCGACCCCGCGGACGCGACGAAGACCGTCGCGACGTGGAACGACGACGTCTTCGGCACGTTCGTCCTGCCCGGAGTCGACGGCGGCGTCGCCCCCGTCTTCGCGGGGGGCTCGAACATCGGCATCTCGGCGGCCTCGACGCACCAGGCCGGCGCGCGCGACCTGCTGCGGATCATCTTCTCGCCCGAGTACCAGCAGATGCTCGGCGAGAACGGGCTCGGCCCGGCCAACCTCAAGTACACCTCCTCGCTCGGCGACGACCAGTTCGCCACGGCGCTCGCCGAGTCGGCGGCCGGATCCAAGCTCACGCCCGCGGCGCCGGGCTGGGCCGCGGTCGAGGCGTCCGGGCTCCTCGAGGAGTTCTTCTCGAAGGTCAACGGCGGCGGTGACGTCGCGGCGCTCGCCGCGGAGTACGACGCCAAGATCGACGCGATCATCAACGGCTGAACCGGCCGAGACGATCGACTGAACTGAAACAATCGCGGGGATGAGCAGCATGACGGGTCGGCGACGGGCGAGGCCCGCCCCCTACCTGCTGCTCATCCCCGCGATCCTCATCCTGCTGCTCGGGATGGGCTATCCCGTCGTCTGGCAGATCGTCACCTCGTTCCAGGACTACGGGCTCGCCCAGCAGTTCGGCAAGCCAGCCGACTTCGTCGGCTTCGCGAACTACGTCGGGCTCGCGATCGACCCGCAGTTCTGGGCCGTGCTCGCCCGCTCCATCGCGTTCTGCGTCATCGGCGCGCTCGCGACCGTCATCATCGGCACCGCCCTCGCGATGCTCATGACCCGGGTGCCGAAGGGCGTCCGGCTCACCCTCCAGATCTCGCTCCTGCTCGCCTGGTCGATGCCGATCGTCGCGGCGATGACCGTGTGGATCTGGCTCTTCGACCGCCGCCGGGGCGCCGTCAACTACGTCCTCGGCCTGATCGGCATCGACGTGAACCGCTACGACTGGCTCTCGAACCCGTGGACGTTCTTCCTCGTCGCGGGCGTCGTCATCGTCTGGATGAGCGTGCCGTTCGTCGCGTTCTCCGTCTACGCCGGACTCACCCAGGTCTCGGCCGAGGTCATCGAGGCGGCGCAGCTCGACGGCGCGAACGGCTGGCAGCGCTTCCGGCTCGTCATCGCGCCGCTCATCGCGCCCGTGCTCTCCATCGTCCTCGTGCTCAACCTGATCTGGGACCTGCGCGTCTTCACCCACTTCACCTTCCTGCAGGACGCGGGCGGCAAGACGAGCGAGTTCGACGTGCTCGGCACCTATATATATCGAGTCGGCGCGGGCGCGGGCGAGTTCGGGGTCGCCGCGGCGGTCTCGATCCTGACCCTCGCGATCACGATCGCACTGTCGTGGTTCTACGTGCGCCAGGTGATCAAGGAGGACCGGGCATGACGCGCCGCGTGCTGTGGTCCGTGCTCGCGATCGTCATCGCGGTGATCTGGGCGCTGCCCGTGTACTGGATGGTGTCCTCGGCGTTCATCCCGAACATCGAGCTGCAGTCCTTCATCCCCAAGTTCTTCCCCGTGCACCCGACGCTCTCGAACTTCCAGGGCGCGGTCGCCGACGGGTCGTTCTTCCAGGCGCTCGGCATCTCGCTCTCGATCACGCTCATCGCGGTCGTCGGATCGATCCTGTTCGCCTTCCTCGCGGCGCTCGCCGTGAGCCGCTTCCGCTTCCGCGGGCGCACGTCCTTCCTCCTCGCGCTGCTGTTCATCCAGATGCTGCCGGCGGAGGCGCTCTTCATCGCGCAGTACAAGATGGTCGCGGCGGCGGGCCTGCTCGACACGATCATCGGCACGAGCGTCATCTACATCGCCTACATCGTGCCGTTCACGGTGTGGATGCTGCGCGGCTTCGTCGCGGGGATCCCCGCCGAGCTCGAGGAGGCGGCGATGGTCGACGGCCTGTCGCGGACGGGCGCGTTCATGCGCATCACGTTCCCGCTGCTCGCGCCGGGGCTCGTCGCGTCGGGCGTCTACGCATTCCTCCAGGCGTGGAACGAGTTCACCGTCGCGCTCGTGACGCTCACCTCCGAGCAGATGCAGTCGCTGCCGCTGTGGCTGCGCGACTTCGTCCAGGCGTCGGCGACGCGCGAGACCGACTGGGGCCAGGTGATGGCGGCCTCGACGCTCGTCGCGATCCCGGTCATCGTGTTCTTCCTGCTCGTGCAGGGACGGCTCACCTCGGGGCTCGTCGCGGGGGCGGTCAAGGGATGAGCGGGGCGGTGGGCGGCCGGGCGGACGGCCTGGCCGCGGTCACGGTCGGCATCGACATCGGCGGGACGAAGACGCTCGCGATCGGGGTCGACGCGCGCGGCGGCGTCCTCGGCCAGGTGCGGCTCCCGTCCGGATACGGGGCGCAGAACGTCATCGACGCGGCGATCGAGGCGATCGAGCGGCTCCGGGACGAGCTGCCGATGCGTGCGATCGAGCGCGTCGGCATCGGGATCCCGGGGACCGTCGACCACCGCACGGGGGAGGTGCAGCAGGCGCTCAATCTCGGTCTCGAGCATGTCGGGCTCGGCGCGGCGATCCGCGACCGGCTCGGGGTGCCGGTCCACGTCGAGAACGACGTCAACGCGGCGGCCCTCGGCGCGGTCGCGGCGTCCGGTGCCGGCGTCGGTGCCATTGACGGCGCTGGTGCCGCGACCGGCGGCGAGTCGCTCGCCTACCTGAACCTCGGCACGGGCCTCGCGACCGGTCTCGTGCTCGACGGCCGGCTCTGGCGCGGGGTGCGCGGCGCGGCGGGCGAGATCGGGCACGTCCCGCTCGACCCCGACGGCCCCGCGTGCGTGTGCGGGCAGCGCGGCTGCATCGAGGTGATGGCGTCCGGCTCGGGCATCGCTCGCCAGTGGGGTCCCGGCGTCCCGCCGGCGGCCGAGCTCGGCGCGCTCGCGCTCGCGGGCGATCCGCGTGCGCGGGAGATCCGCGACCGGCTGGTCTGGGCGGTCGCGTCGGCGGTCCGGCTCATCGTGCTCGCGCAGGACGTCGAGCGGATCGTGATCGGCGGCGGGCTCGCGGAGGCGCTCGACGACACGCTCATCGTCCCGGTCGTGCGGATGCTGCGCGACTGGGAGGCGCAGTCCGCGTTCTTCGCCTCGCTCTCACCCGCCGAGCGGGTCGCCCTCGTCCCGGCCGACGCGCCGCTCGCGGCGATCGGCGCCGCGCTCGCGGCGCGGACCGAGCGCGGCGCGCGGGGCGATGACGCCGATCGCAGCGAGTCCACGAGCGAAGGCTCCGCCCTTCATGGCTGAGGTCGTCATCGTCGACTCGCCCGAGGCGGGCGGCGCGCTCGCGGCCTCGCTCATCGCGAGCGTCGTCGCGGCGAGGCCCGACGCGGTCCTCGGCCTCGCGACCGGCTCGACCCCGCTGCCGGTCTGGTCCGCGCTCGCGGGCCTCGACCTCGACCTCGGCCGGGTGCGGGGCTTCGCGCTCGACGAGTACATCGGCCTTTCGCCCGGCCACCCCGAGTCCTACCGCGCGGTCATCGACCGCGAGGTCGTGGGACCGCTCGGCCTCACGCCATCGCTCGTGCACGTCCCGGCCGAGGGCTTCGCCGGCGCGGCGCTCGCGGGCGCGGGCGACGCCTACGAGACGCTCATCGACGCGGCGGGCGGCGTCGACCTCCAGGTGCTCGGCATCGGTCGCACGGGCCACATCGGCTTCAACGAGCCGGGCTCGTCGCTCGCCTCGTTGACCCGCGTCAAGACGCTCACCGAGTGGACGCGGCGTGACAACGCGAGGTTCTTCGGCGGCGATGTCGCGCGCGTGCCCCTGCACTGCGTCACCCAGGGGCTCGGCACGATCCTGCGCGCCCGCCGCCTCGTGCTGCTGGCCTGGGGCGAGTCGAAGGCCGAGGCGGTGGCGGCGGCGGTCGAGGGTCCCGTGACCGCGAGCGTCCCGGCCTCGGTGATCCAGCTGCACCGGGACGTGACGGTCGTCGTCGACGCGCCGGCGGCCTCCGCGCTGCGCTACGCGGACTACTACCGCGAGGCGTGGGACAGCCGTCCCGACTGGCTGCGCTGATCGCGTTGTCTCCCGGCCACGCGCGCGCGGGCTAGAGGCCGAGGACGCGGGCCGGGACCGTGGTGGCCGACGCGATGGCCGCGTCGCGCTGGACGCCGGCGGCGACGAGGACCTCGATCGCGCGGTCGAGGGTCAGCGTCGAGCCGGCGAGCCGCCCGGAGCCCGTGACGACCGCGCGGCCGTCCGCGACCGTGACGTGCAGGCCGCCGAGGCGGTAGTCGCCGTCGCCCGCGCCCGCCGCGGCCATCGCGTCGGTCACCGCCGCGACCCGGCCGGGTGCGGCGTCGAAGAGCCAGCGCAGGTTGTCGGGATGGACGTGCACGCCGTCCGCGATGACCTCGATCGTGACGCGCTCGTCGGCGAGCGCGGCACCGAGCGGCCCGGGCTCGCGGCCCGTGATGCCCGGCATCGCGTTGAAGGCGTGCGTGAGCAGCGTCGCGCCCGCGTCGAAGGCCGCGTGCGCGAGCGCCGCATCCGCCTCGGTGTGCCCGACGGCGACGACGACGCCGGCCGCGGCGAAGCGCCGGATCGCGTCGAGCGCGCCCGGCAGCTCGGGCGCGATCGTGATGACGCGCAGGACGCCCTCGCCGGCCGCCAGCAGCGTCTCGACGGTCGCCGGATCGGGCGCGACGAGGTGCGCGGGATCGTGCGCCCCCCGCCGCTCGGGCGCGAGGAACGGGCCCTCGAGGTGGGCGCCGAGGATCTGCGGCTCCTCGGCGGCGAGCGCCCGGATCGCCTCGAGGGACGCGACGAGCGCGGGGACGGGGTTCGCGACGAGCGAGAGCACGGACCGGGTGGTGCCGTGCTCGCGGTGCGCGGCGAGCATCCGCCGGATGCCGTCCGGTCCGTCCTCGACCGAGCCGCCGCCCCCGCCGTGGGCGTGCAGGTCGAGGTGCCCGGGCTCGGTCATCGCGGCTGCGTCATGATCGCGGCGAGCGCGGGCAGCCGGGGGAACGCCATCTCCCGGATGTCGGCGAGCGTCGCGATCGTCTCGGTGAACATCGGCGCCTCGATCCCGAGCACGTCGTCCATCCGCATGCCGTCGATGCGCGCGACGATGTCGGCGGGGTCCCAGCCCGCCGCGGCCTCGAGCGACGTGGGGCCCTTCGCCCACACCAGGCCGAGGGGGTGCTCCGCGTAGGGTTTGATGTCGAGGTAGCTGACGTCGGCGGGCGACAGGATGACCGTGCCGCCGCGGGCCACCCACGCGCGCAGGATCTCGCCGTGGTCCTCCTCGGGCTCGAGGTACCCCCAGTACTGCAGGATCGTCTCGGGCGGCAGGCCGTCGACCCGGCCGATCTCGTGCCAGCCGATCGGGATCTTGCCGGCGTCGACGACGTTCTGCGCCGCCCGCCGGACCATGGCCGCGTAGTCCTCGCGGCCCGTCGAGAGGCTCTCGTCCCCGCCGAAGTGCAGCCAGGGTCCGGGCGTCAGCTCGGCGACCTCGTGGATGACCGACTCGATGAACTCGTAGGTCGGCTCGAGCCGCGCGTCGAGCGTCGAGAAGCCGACCTCGATGCCCTCGTACGGCCGGGGCGGGTGCGCCTCGGGCTTCGTCTCGGCGTACACGACGCCGCCCGGTGCGAGCTCGGGGTAGGCGGTGAGCGCGGCGTTGACGTGCCCAGGCAGGTCGATCTCGGGCACGACGACGATGCCGCGCGCGTCGGCGTGGGCGACGATCCGCCGGTAGTCGTCCTTCGTGTAGAACGCCGGCGTCCCGCCGAGCCCGCCCCCCACCTGGGTGCTCGCCCCGATCTGCGTCAGCCGTGGCCAGGCGTCGATCTGGATGCGCCAGCCCTGGTCGTCGGTGAGGTGCAGGTGGAGGCGGTTCAGCCCGAGCGCGGCGATGTCGTCGACGACCGCGAGGACGGTCTCGACGGGGTGGAAGTGCCGCGCGACGTCGAGCATGAACCCGCGCCAGGCGAAGCGGGGCTCGGCGGTGCCCATTCAGTCCGCCAGTCGCTCGCCGCTCGCCGCGTCGAAGCGGTGGGTGCGCCCGGGCTTCGGCGTCACGACGACGCGCTCGCCCGCGTTCGGGTGGGTCCGGCCGTCGACGCGCGCGACGATCTCGACGGGCTCGCCCGCGACGCTCGCGCGACCGTAGAGGTAGCCGTCGGCGCCGAGCTCCTCGACGATGTCGACCTCGACCTCGAGGCCCTCTCCGCTCGCGGAGACGACGAGGTCCTCGGGGCGCACGCCCGTCGTGATGCCGTTCTCGCTCCACAGGTTCATGGCGGGGGAGCCGATGAAGCCGGCGACGAAGACGTTGCGCGGGGTCTCGTAGAGGTCGCGCGGGGTGCCGACCTGCTGGAGCACGCCGTCCTTGAGCACGGCGATCCGGTCGCCCATGGTGAGCGCCTCGGTCTGGTCGTGCGTGACGTAGACGGTCGTGACGCCGAGTCGACGCTGCAGCTGGGCGATCTGGGTGCGGGTCTGCACGCGCAGCTTCGCGTCGAGGTTCGACAGCGGCTCGTCCATGAGGAAGACCTGGGGGTTGCGGACGATCGCGCGTCCCATCGCGACGCGCTGGCGCTGGCCGCCGGACAGCGCCTTGGGCTTGCGGTCGAGGTAGGGCTCGAGGTCGAGCAGCCTCGCCGCCTCGAGGACGCGCTTGCCGCGCTCCTCCTTGCCGACGCCGGCGATCTTGAGCGCGAAGCCCATGTTCTCCGCGACGGTCATGTGGGGGTAGAGCGCGTAGTTCTGGAACACCATCGCGATGTCCCGGTCCTTCGGCGGGATGTCGGTGACGTCCTTGTCCCCGATCAGGATGCGCCCGCTGTCGACCTCCTCGAGGCCGGCGAGCATGCGCAGGGTCGTCGACTTGCCGCAGCCGGATGGTCCGACGAGGACGAGGAACTCGCCGTCTGCGATGTCGAGGTCGATCGCGTCGACCGCTGGGCGGGGGGTCCCGGGATAGATCCGGGAGGCCTTGTCGAAGGCGACAGTAGCCATGGGTCATCTACTCCATTCACCGGCAGGTACGTGCCGGACGATCCGTTGTGAGTGGTCCGACGAGTATGCCAGACCGTGCCCCTCGGGCGGGATGCGCCGCTGCCGAGGCGCCGGTCGTCGATCCAGCCGCCGCGGCTAGGCTCGCCCCGTGTTCACGCCGACCGGCCGTGCCATCGAGATCGTCGCGGGAGGCAGTCGCGCGGTCGTCGGCACCGTCGCCGCGGTGCTGCGCTCGCTCGCCGTCGACGGGGTCGAGCTGACGGAGCCGATCGGCGACGGCGAGCCCCCGCGCTTCGCGAACGGCACGGTGCTCTCGCCATGGCCGAATCGCGTCGGCGACGGCCTGTGGAGTCTCGATGGCCGGCCGCAGCAGCTCGTGATCACCGAGCCGGATCGGCACAACGCGATCCACGGGCTGCTGCGCTACGCCGACTACGAGATCCGCGAGCGCTCGGACGACGCGGTCGTGCTCGGCGCGCTCATCGCACCCCAGCCGGGCTGGCCCGCGCTCGTCGAGACCTGGGTCGAGTACCGGGCGCTGCCCGACGGGCTGCGGGTGCGCCACGGCGCGCGCAACCGCTCCGGCATGTCGATCCCCTACGCGGTCGGCGCGCATCCCTTCCTGCGGCTCGGCGATGCGCCCGTCGAGCAGTTGCGGCTCACGGTGCACGCCGACACCCGCTTCGAGACGGACGAGCGGCTGCTGCCCGTCGCCGAGCGGCCGGTCGCCGGGACGCCGTTCGACCTGCGCGCCGGCGTGCGGGTCGGCGACGTCGGCGGACTGCTCGACACGGCGTTCGGCGGGGTGCGGCACGCGGCCGACGGCGAGGTCGCCCGGCTCGAGGATCCGGCGGCGGGCCGGCGGCTCTCGCTGCATCAGGACGCCGATTGGCGCTACCTCCAGGTCTTCTCGCCGCTCGCGTTCCCGGGCGCCGATGGCCGGGCGCGGCCGGCGATCGCGATCGAGCCGATGTCGGCACCGCCCGACGCGCTGCGCTCGGGCGAGGGGCTCGTCCGGCTCGCGCCGGGGGAGCGCTGGGAGGGCGGCTGGGCGCTGCGCCTCGGTCACGACTGAGGCTCGCGCCGGTCGGCACAGAACTCGATGTCGGAGGGTCCTGCGAGCATCGATTCCGACACGCGGAGCGACACGCCGACGTGAAACTCGTTTCGACATCTTTTCCACAGGTCGCTCCATAACGGAATGCTGTGGGGAGACCGGAAAATGGCTGATCGCGGCGGGGTGCGAGACGGCGGGAATGACAGCTGTGTAGTTCCGCGTTGTATTACTCACAACCACAGCATCTTGTGCCTCTGAGCGATGTCTGACCCTAGATGTAGTATCAGAGCCCCTAGTCAAGAAGGCCGACAGGAGGCTGGAAAATGACCGTCACCGTCTACACGAAGCCCTCGTGTGTTCAGTGCACCGCGACCTATCGCGCCCTCAACGCGAAGGGCATCGAGTTCGAGATCTTCGACGTCTCCGTCGACGACAAGGCCCTCCAGGCCGTCAAGGAGCTCGGCTACCTGCAGGCGCCCGTCGTCATCGCCGACGGCGAGCACTGGTCGGGCTTCCGCCCGGACAAGATCGACGAGCTCGCCACCAAGCTCGCCTCCTGAACGGCGGTGCACGATGTCGGCGGTCTCGATGCGGCCTGCGGCCTACTCGACCAGCGAGCGCGGGTCGGCGCGGTTCGAGCGCGGGTCGAGTAGCGCGGCAGCGCGGATCGAGACCACCACCACAGATTCCGACCTCGTCTACTTCTCCTCCGTCTCGGGGAACACCAAGCGCTTCGTCGAGAGGCTCCAGGAGTTCCGCGGCGAGGCGGCGGCGGGAGCGATCCCGCTGCACAGCAGTGAGCGGCCCCTCAAGGCCACCCGCCCCTACGTCCTGGTCCTGCCGACCTACGGCGCGGGGGACGGACCGGGCGCAGTGCCCAAGCAGGTCATCAGGTTCCTCAACGACCCGGACAACCGGGCGCTGATCCGGGGCGTGGTGGTCGGCGGGAACACCAACTTCGGCAAGGCATTCGGGCTCGCCGGCGACATCATCGCCGCGAAGACCGGGGTGCCGTGCCTGTATCGATTCGAAGTCTTTGGAACGCAGGACGACGTGGAAGCCGTCGCAGAAGGATTGGAGCGGTTCTGGCAATGACCTCTGTTCTTGGCACGGCACCGAGCGCCGCAGTGATCGAGGCGCCGCGCATCGCGATGGACTACCACTCGCTCAACGCGATGCTGAACCTCTACGGCCCGAACGGCGAGATCCAATTCGACAAGGACCGCGAGGCGGCGCGGGAGTACTTCCTGCAGCACGTCAACCAGAACACCGTGTTCTTCCACTCGCTGCGCGAGAAGCTCGACTACCTCGTCGAGAAGGGGTACTACGAGCAGGCCGTGCTCGACAAGTACTCGTTCGACTTCATCACGCGCCTGGACGAGTTCGCGTACTCGAAGAAGTTCCGCTTCCCGACCTTCCTCGGCGCCTTCAAGTACTACACGTCCTACACGCTCAAGACCTTCGACGGCTCGCGCTACCTCGAGCGCTTCGAGGACCGCGTCGTGATGACCGCGCTCGCGCTCGCCGACGGCGACGAGCAGGTCGCGACCGAGATGGTCGACGAGATCATCGCCGGCCGCTTCCAGCCGGCCACCCCGACGTTCCTCAACGCCGGCAAGGCGCAGCGGGGCGAGCTCGTCTCCTGCTTCCTGCTGCGCGTCGAGGACAACATGGAGTCGATCGCCCGCGGCATCAACTCCTCGCTCCAGCTGTCCAAGCGCGGCGGCGGGGTCGCCCTCCTGCTGTCGAACATCCGCGAGTCGGGCGCCCCGATCAAGCAGATCGAGGGCCAGTCCTCCGGCGTCATCCCGGTCATGAAGCTGCTGGAGGACTCCTTCTCCTACGCGAACCAGCTCGGCGCGCGCCAGGGCGCGGGCGCGGTCTACCTGCACGCGCACCACCCCGACATCATGAAGTTCCTCGACACCAAGCGGGAGAACGCGGACGAGAAGATCCGCATCAAGACGCTCTCGCTCGGCGTCGTCATCCCCGACGTGACGTTCGAGCTCGCGAAGAACAACGAGGACATGTACCTGTTCTCCCCCTACGACGTCGAGCGCGTCTACGGCGTGCCCTTCGGGGACATCTCCGTCTCGGAGAAGTACCAGGAGATGGTCGACGACCCGAGGATCAAGAAGACGAAGCTCAACGCGCGCAAGTTCTTCCAGACCCTCGCGGAGATCCAGTTCGAGTCGGGCTACCCGTACATGGTGTTCGAGGACACCGTGAACAAGGCGAACCCGATCGACGGCCGGATCAACATGTCGAACCTGTGCTCGGAGATCCTCCAGGTCAACACCCCGACGACGTACACCGAGGACCTCGGCTACGACGTCATCGGCAAGGACATCTCCTGCAACCTCGGCTCGATGAACATCGCGCTCGCGATGGACGGGGGGAACCTCGAGCGCACCGTCGAGGTCGCCATCCGGGGCCTGAACGCGGTGTCCGAGCAGTCGCACATCTCCGCGGTCCGCAGCGTCGAGGTCGGCAACGACAAGTCGCACGCGATCGGCCTCGGCCAGATGAACCTGCACGGCTACCTCGCGCGCGAGCTCGTCCACTACGGCTCGGAGGAGTCGATCGACTTCACCTCCGCCTACTTCGCGGCCGTGCTGCACTATGCGCTCAAGGCCTCGAACAAGCTCGCCATCGAGCGCGGCACGACGTTCGACGGCTTCGAGCGCTCGAAGTACGCGGACGGCTCGTTCTTCGACAAGTACGTGACGCGCGACTGGCTGCCGACGACGCAGAAGGCGAAGGAGCTCTTCGCGAAGTCCGGAATCGAGCTGCCGACCCGCGAGGACTGGGCGCGACTGCGCGACGCGGTCATGAAGGACGGCATCTACAACCAGAACCTGCAGGCCGTCCCGCCGACCGGCTCGATCTCCTACATCAACAACTCGACGTCCTCGATCCACCCGATCGCGTCGAAGATCGAGATCCGCAAGGAGGGCAAGCTCGGGCGCGTGTACTACCCGGCGCCGTTCATGACGAACGACAACCTGGAGTTCTACCAGGACGCGTACGAGATCGGCTACGAGAAGATCATCGACGTCTACGCGGCGGCGACCGAGCACGTCGACCAGGGCCTCTCGCTGACCCTCTTCTTCAAGGACACCGCGACGACGCGCGACATCAACCGCGCGCAGATCTACGCGTGGAAGAAGGGGATCAAGACGATCTACTACATCCGCCTGCGCCAGCTCGCCCTCGAAGGCACCGAGGTCGACGGCTGCGTCTCCTGCATGCTCTGACCCCGCTCGCGCGGGTCGAGTAGCGCAACGCGCGTATCGAGACCAATAGAAGGAACGACAATGACTGAAGCAGTGAAGCTCCTCACCGAGGTCCAGGCGATCAACTGGAACCGGATCGAGGACGACAAGGACCTCGAGGTGTGGAACCGCCTGGTCAACAACTTCTGGCTGCCGGAGAAGGTGCCGCTGTCGAACGACGTCCAGTCCTGGGGCACCCTCAAGCCGCACGAGCAGCTCCTCACGATGCGCGTCTTCACCGGGCTGACGCTGCTCGACACCGTGCAGGGCACGGTCGGCGCCGTCTCGCTCATCCCCGACGCGCTCACGCCGCACGAGGAGGCGGTCTACACGAACATCGCGTTCATGGAGTCCGTCCACGCGAAGTCGTACTCGTCGATCTTCTCCACCCTCGCCTCGACGACCGAGATCGACGACGCCTTCCGCTGGTCGGTGGAGAACGAGAACCTTCAGAAGAAGGCCTCGATCGTCATGGAGTACTACCGCGGCGACGAGCCCCTCAAGCGCAAGGTGGCCTCGACGCTGCTCGAGTCGTTCCTCTTCTACAGCGGCTTCTACCTGCCGATGTACTGGTCGTCGCGCGCGAAGCTGACGAACACGGCCGACCTGATCCGCCTCATCATCCGCGACGAGGCGGTGCACGGCTACTACATCGGCTACAAGTTCCAGAAGGGGGTCGAGCAGCTCGACCAGACGGCGAAGGACGAGATCAAGGACTACACGTTCTCGCTCCTCTACGAGCTCTACGACAACGAGGTGCAGTACACGGCCGACCTCTACGACGAGGTCGGGCTCACCGAGGACGTCAAGAAGTTCCTGCACTACAACGCGAACAAGGCGCTCATGAACCTCGGCTACGAGGCGATGTTCCCCAAGACGGTCACGGACGTGAACCCCGCGATCCTCTCCGCCCTCTCCCCGAACGCCGACGAGAACCACGACTTCTTCTCCGGGTCGGGCTCCTCCTACGTCATCGGCAAGGCCGTCAACACCGAGGACGAGGACTGGGACTTCTAGGGGATCTCGCGGCTCGCCTGGCCGCGGCCGGCGCGCGGGACGAGGCGCTCGCGGAGTACGTCCCGGCGAGCAGAGTCCTCGGCCTCATCCCGCGTGCGCCACGGATGGTGCCAGTCGGGCGGGTGTGGCGGCTCGGCGAGTTCCTGCTGACTCCCGACGGCAGGCTGCTGCGCACCGGACGCGTGGTGCGGGTCGCCGGCACCGACCGCCGGCGCAGCGTCGTCGCGGCCTCGATCACGGAGCACCACGAGCTCGCGCTCGCCGCTCGGCGAGGCGGCTATCGCGAGGGCGAGACGGTCGCGTTCGACGCGCGTCCCGTCGACCCCGCGAATGCGGACGGCCCTGAGCTCGCGGCATATCTGTCCGATCGCGCCGAGCTGCTCATCCACCCTCCCGGCGGTGCCTGAGGCGCCGCCGCCGAGCCCCGAGCTCCCGCACTGTCCTAGGACTCGACGTACTCGCGCAGGTGGCGCGCCGTCAACGTCTCGCCGTGCGCGACGAGGTCGGCTGGCGGGCCCTCGAAGACGATCGCGCCGCCGTCGTGGCCGGCACCGGGACCCAGGTCGATGATCCAGTCCGCGTGCGCCATGACCGCCTGATGGTGCTCGATCACGATGACGCTGTTGCCCGCCTCGACGAGCCGGTCGAGCAGGCCGAGCAGGTTGTCGACGTCGGCGAGATGCAGCCCGGTCGTCGGCTCGTCGAGGACGTAGATCGCGCCCTGCTTCGCCATCGAGATCGCGAGCTTGAGCCGCTGGCGCTCTCCGCCCGAAAGGGTGTTGAGCGCCTGGCCGAGCGTGATGTAGCCGAGGCCGACGTCGATCATCCGCGCGAGCGTCGTGTGGGCGGGGCCCTTGGTGAAGAACGCGGCCGCCTCGGCCGCCGACATCGAGAGCACCTCGGCGATGTTCTTCCCGTCGAGCTCGTACTCGAGCACGGCGTCGCTGAAGCCCGTGCCGTCGCACGTCTCGCACAGCGTCTCGACGGTCTGCGTGAAGCCGAGGCTCGTCACGATGACGCCGAGGCCCTTGCACGCGGGACAGGCGCCCTCCGAGTTGGCGCTGAACAGCGCGGGCTTGACGCCGTTCGCCTTCGCGAAGGCGGAGCGGATGACGTCGAGGAGGCCCGTGTAGGTCGCGGGGCTGCTGCGGCGGGATCCCTTGATCGGCGTCTGGTCGACGACGACGACCTCGTCGAACGCGGGGACGTTGCCGTGGATGAGGGACGACTTGCCGGAGCCGGCGACGCCAGTGACGACGGTGAGCACGCCGAGAGGGATGTCGACGTCGACGTCCTTGAGATTGTGCTGCGTCGCCCCGCGCACCGGCAGCGTCCCGCGCGCGCTGCGCGTCGACGGCTTGAGCCGCGCCCGGTGGTCGAGGTGGCGCCCGGTCAGCGTGTCGGAGGCGCGCAAGCCCGCGACATCGCCCGCGAACATGATCTCGCCGCCGTGGCGCCCCGCCCCGGGGCCGAGGTCGATGACGTGGTCGGCGATCTCGATGACCTCGGGCTTGTGCTCGACGACGAGCACCGTGTTCCCCTTGTCGCGCAGCAGTCGCAGCAGGGCGTTCATGCGCTGGATGTCGTGCGGGTGCAGGCCCGCGGTCGGCTCGTCGAAGACGTAGGTGATGTCGGTGAGCGCCGAGCCGAGGTGGCGGATCATCTTGATGCGTTGCGCCTCGCCGCCCGAGAGGGTGCCCGACGCGCGGTCGAGCGACAGGTAGCCGAGGCCGATGTCGACGAACGAGCCGATCGTCTGCCGCAGCCCCGCCATGAGCGGCGCGACCTCGGGGTCCTCGACGGTCTCGAGCCAGGCCGCGAGGTCGGAGATCTGCATCGCCGCGGCGTCGGCGATGCTGATGCCGCGGATCTTCGACGATCGCGCCCCCTCGTTGAGCCGGGTGCCGTCGCACTCGGGGCACGCGGTGAACTTGACGGCCCGGTCGACGAACGCGCGGATGTGCGGCTGCAACGAGTCGCGGTCCTTCTGCAGCATCGACTTGGTGATCTTCGGCACGAGGCCTTCGTAGGTCACGTTGATGCCCTGCATCTTGACCTTCGTCGGCTCCTTGTAGAGGAAGTCCTCGAGCTCCTGCCGCGTGTAGTCCTTGATCGGCTTGCCGGGGTCGAGGAAGCCGGACTCGGTGAAGCCGCGCACCATCCAGCCGTCGACGTTGTATCCGGGGATCGTGATCGCGCCGTCGGCGAGCGACTTCTCGCGGTCGAAGAGCTCGTCGAGGTCGACGTCGCTCGCCTCGCCGAGCCCCTCGCAGCGCGGGCACATGCCGCCCGTGATCTCGAAGGAGCGCCGCTCCTTGACCCGCTTCCCGCCCTTCTCGAAGGTCACCGCACCGGCGCCCTTGACCGAGGGGACGTTGAAGGAGAACGCCTGCGGCGAGCCGACGTGCGGCTCGCCGATGCGGCTGAACAGGATCCGCAGCATCGCGTGCGCGTCGGTCGCCGTGCCGACCGTCGACCTCGCGTTCGCCCCCATCCGCTCCTGGTCGACGATGATCGCGGGGCTGACGTTCTCGAGCGCATCGACGTCGGGACGGCTCAGCTGCCCCATGAACTGCTGCACGAAGGTCGGGTAGGTCTCGTTGATGAGCCGCTGCGACTCGTTCGCGATCGTGCCGAAGACCAGCGAGGACTTGCCGGATCCGCTCACGCCGGTGAAGACCGTGAGGCGGCGCTTCGGGATCTCGACGTCGACGCCCTTGAGGTTGTTCTCCCGGGCGCCGACGACGCGGATGACCTCGTGCGAGTCGGCGATGTGTGCTGGCTGCTGCATGCCCCCAGTCTGCCTGCCGCCTCCGACGAGCGCTTCTCGGATCCTGCCCGCGGGGCGGACCTCAGTACCGCGGGTGGATCGCGGCGCGCAGCTCGCGGTCGTAGAGCTCCGCGACCCGGGCATCGAAGTCGGCCGGCAGCCGGACCCGCGCGGCAGCGGCGTTCGCGCGCGCCTGCTCCGGGCTGCGCGCGCCCGGGATGACGGTCGTGACGCCGGGCTGCTGGATGATCCAGGCGAGCGCGACCGCGGCCGGCGAGACGCCGTCGGGGCACAGCGCGGCGAACTCGCGTGCCGCCGCGACGCCCGCGCGGTAGTCCACGCCCGAGAACGTCTCGCCCTTGTCGAACGCGGCGCCCTCCCGGTTGAAGGTGCGGTGGTCGTCGGGTGCGAACGTCGTCGCCTCGGTATACCGCCCCGACAGCAGGCCGGAGGCGAGCGGGACGCGCGCGATGATCGCGGTCCCGGCCTCCCGCGCGGCCGGCACGACGCGATCCAGCGGCTTCATCCGGAACGCGTTGAGGATGATCTGCACGCTCTGGACGCCGGGGCGGGCGATCGCGTCGAGGGCCTCCGACTCGCGTTCCACCGACACGCCGTACGCGGCGATGACCTGCTCGGCGACGAGCTCGTCGAGCGCGTCGTAGACCGCGTCGTCGCGGTAGACGCGGCTTGGCGGGCAGTGCAGCTGGACGAGGTCGATCGTGTCGACGCGCAGATTGCGCCGAGACCGGTCGAGCCAGGCGCGGAAGCGGTCCGCGCGGTAGTTCTCGGGCAGCTGGGGGAGGCGTCGGCCCATCTTCGTGGCGACGGTGCCGGCCCACCCGGGGTGCTGCGCCCGCCAGGCCGCGATGAGCGACTCGCTGCGTCCGTCGCCGTAGACGTCGGCGGTGTCGAACAGGTTCACGCCGGACTCCGCCGCGGCGTCGAGCACCGCGAACGCGTCCGCCTCGCTCACCTCGCCCCAGTCCGCGCCGAGCTGCCACGTCCCGAGCCCGACGACCGACACGTCCCGCCCGGTCCGGCCGAGTGCGCGCTGCTGCATCCCCCCATCCTCCACCCGGAGCCCGGGACAGGGCCGCGTCGATCAGCCCGGACGGACCGCGTCCCAGGCCACCGTGAGCTCGCCGAGGCGCCAGCGCGTGCGGCCGCCCGCGATCGGCCAGCGCTCGCGCATCGCCTCGGCCGCGGCGATCCAGCGCTGGACGGGGCCGTAAACCGACAGCGGCGCGGCGCTCGCCCACGCCCGGTCGAGATCGGCGAGGAACGCGTGGATCGGCTCACCCGGGACGTTGCGGTGGATGAGCGCCTTCGGCAGCCGCTCCGCGACGATCGACGGCGCCTGAAGCGACGGCAGGTGCAGGCCGAGCGTGAGCGACTCCGCGCCGCGCTCCGGCGAGAGCGTCGCCCACGAGCCGACCCGGCCGTTCTCCGAGCAGGTCCCCTCGACGAGCGCGCCGCCGGGCTGCAGCCGCGCGAGCAGTCGCGCCCAGCTCGCCGCGACCTCCGCCTCGTCGTACTGGCGCAGCACGTTCGCCGCGCGGATGATCGCGGGCGCGCGGTCGTCCGGCGTCGGCGCCTCGAACCCGCCGAGCCGGAAGCTCACCCGGCGCCCCGCGTCCGCCTGCTCGCGCGCCGTCCGCACGCGCTCGGGGTCGATCTCGACCCCGACGATCTCGACGCCCGGCCGCACTCGCGCGAGCCGGTCATGGAGTTCTGTCACCGTCGTCGCGGACGCGCCGTAGCCGAGGTCGACGACGAGCGGGTCGGTCGCGCGTCGCAGCACCGGCAGGGCGGCGATCCAGCGGTCGAAGCGGCGCAGCCGATTCGTGCCGGTCGTCCCGCGCGTGATGCGTCCGACCGGCTTCGCCACCGCACCATTGTCGTCTCCGAGCCCGCCGCCACGGGTGCGGGACGTCGTGTCCGCGGGCTAATCCACCGTGTCGAGGTAGCGCAGCAGCACGCCTTCGCGCAGCGCCCACGGCGACACCTCGAGCTCGGCGACCCCGAGCGCCTTCATCGTCGCGCTGAGCACGAGCGCGCCGCCGACGATCTGGTAGGTGCGCTCGGGGGTGATGCCCGGAAGGTTCTGCCTGGCGTCGGCGGACATCGCCGCCATCCGCGGGATCCAGTCCTTGAGCCGGGCGCGGGACAGCACGAGGCGCTCGTTGCCCGACCAGCCCGGCATCGCGTGACCCGCGAGCTTGGCGAGGGAGCGGATCGTCTTCGACGAGCCGACGACGTGGTCGGGCGCGGGCCGGCCCGCCATCATGTCGCGCGCGGTGCCGAGATGCTCCTCGAGGTAGGCGGCGAGCGCCGCGATGCGCTCCGGTCGCGGCGGATCGTCCGGCAGCAGGTGCGAGACGGTGAGCCGACCCGCGCCGAACGGCAGCGAGAGCGCGACCGCGGGAGCCTCGTCGGGGCCGGCCGCGATCTCGAGCGAGCCGCCGCCGATGTCGATCATGAGGATCTCGCCCGCCGACCAGCCGAACCATCGGCGGATCGCGAGGAACGTCAGGCGCGCCTCCTCCGGCCCGTCGAGCACCTGGAGCGGCACCCCGCTGATCTCCTCGATGCGGGCGATGAGCACGGCGCCGTTCGTCGCGTCGCGCAGCGCCGACGTCGCGATCGTCACGAGCGCGTCGACCGACTGCCGGTCGACGACCGCGCGGGCCCTGAGGATCGCGTTCTCCAGCTCCTGGGCCCCCTCCGCGCTGATCGAGCCGTCCGGCTGCAGGAAGCGCATGAGCCGCACGACGCTGCGGTCGGAGACCGAGGTGACCGGCCGGCCACCGGTGTGCGCGTCGACGACGAGGAGGTTGACCGTGTTCGAGCCGATGTCGAGCACTCCGAGCCGCACGGGTCGAGGTTACTCCGCGGCGCGCGGGGCGCCGACGGGAAACTACGCTGGAGCCATGAGCACGCTGATCCTGCTGCGCCACGGCAACTCCGAATGGAACCAGCAGAACCTCTTCACCGGCTGGGTCGACGTCCGCCTGTCGGAACGCGGTGTCGGCGAGGCCCGGCGGGCGGGCGAGCTGCTCGCGGAGTCGGGGCTGAAGCCCGACATCCTCTACACGTCGCTCCTGACCCGTGCGATCCAGACCGCGAACCTCGCGCTCGAGGTCGCCGACCGGGCGTGGATCCCGGTCAAGCGCGACTGGCGGCTCAACGAGCGCCACTACGGCGCGCTGCAGGGCAAGGACAAGGCGCAGACGCTCGCCGAGTACGGCGAGGAGCAGTTCATGATCTGGCGGCGCAGCTTCGACGTCCCGCCGCCGCCGATCGCCGACGACGACCCGTACAGCCAGATCGGCGACGAGCGGTACGCGCACCTGCCGGACGCGCTCATGCCCCGCACCGAGAGCCTCAAGCTCGTGATCGACCGGCTCCTGCCGTACTGGCGCTCCGACATCGTGCCGGACCTCGCCGCCGGGCGCACCGTGCTCGTGACGGCGCACGGCAACTCGCTGCGGGCGCTCGTCAAGCATCTCGACGCGATCGCCGACGCCGACATCGCCGAGCTGAACATCCCGACCGGGATCCCGCTCGTCTACGAGCTCGGCCCGGACTTCACGCCGACGCGGCCCGCGTACTACCTCGATCCCGAGGCCGCTGCGGCAGGTGCCGCCGCCGTCGCCGCGCAGGGCAAGTAGCGCCAGCTACTCCTCGACCGGCACCCATTCGCCCGTCGAGAGGTATTGGACCTTCTTCGCGATCGAGACGGCGTGGTCGGCGAAGCGCTCGTGGTAGCGGCTCGCGAGCGTCGCATCGACGGTGTCGACCGCGGCGCCCTTCCACGTCTCGCCGAGCACCCGGTCGAAGACGGACAGGTGCAGGGCGTCGACCTCGTCGTCGAGGTCGCGGATCTGCTCGGCGATCGAGACGTCCTGCGTCTCCAGCAGCGCGACGAGCTTGCGGGCGATCTCCGTGTCGATCCGGCCGAGCTCGCGGAAGGTGGGGCGCAGGCTCTTCGGCACGACCTTCTCGGGGAAGCGGTAGCGGGCGAGCTGCGCGATGTGGCCCGTCATATCGCCCATCCGCTCGAGCGAGGCGGAGATCCGCAGCGCGCTGACGACGATGCGCAGGTCGCGGGCGACCGGCTGCTGGCGCGCGAGGATGTCGATCGCGAGCTCGTCGAGCGTCTTCGCCGCCGCGTCGATCACCGCGTCGCCGGCGATGACCTGCTCGGCGAGCGCGATGTCGGAGTCGTTGAACGCCCCCGTCGCACGGCTCATGGAGTCCGCGACGAGGGTCGCGATCTCGACGAGACGCCCCTGCACCTCGCGCAGCTCCTGCTGGAATACCTCGCGCACCCGATACCTCCGAACTCAGATCCGGGCAGGCTGAACGTCCTGGCCCCGGCCGGTCAATCCTCTGCGGCGAAGATGAACAACTGGTGCCGGACCGGTGAACTTCACCGCTCCAGCCGCTGACGGCGGGGCGTCGCAGACCCGGCGCGCCTAATCTAATCACCATGGAGACGGCCGGGCTCGTCGCCCTCGCCCTGGCGTTCGGAATCGTCGTCGGCGCGGGCGTCGCGACCGTCATCGTCCTCGCCGCCCGCACGGGCCGCCGCGCCGTCGCCGCGCAGTCGGTCATCCTCCCCTCCGGCATCGACGCGATCATCGACGTCCTCGAGGCGCCGGCCGTGCTGCTCGACCCGTCCGGGACGCTCGTGACCGCCTCGGCCGCAGCCGAGGCAGGCGGCCTCCTCGACGGCGGCGTGCATCCGGACATCCGCGCGATCGCCGCCGAGGTGCGGGCCCTCGGCGAGCCGATCCGGTGCGAGATCGTGCTGCGCCGCACCGGCCGTCCGGATCCCGTGCGCCACCTCAGCGTCACCGCCTCGCTCGTCGGAGCCCGCTACGTGCTCGTCATCGCGGAGGACCGCTCCGAGTCGGTCCGGCTCGACGAGGTCCGCCGCGACTTCGTCGCGAACGTCAGTCACGAGCTGAAGACGCCGATCGGCGCCGTGAGCCTGCTCGCCGAGGCGATCGACTCGGCGGCGGACGACGCCGATCAGGTGCGCCGCTTCGCGGCTCGGCTCGGGGGCGAGGCGCGGCGGCTCGCGGACATGACGCAGGACATCATCGAGCTGTCCCGCGTGCAGGGGCTCGCGCCGTTCGTCGAGCGCGAGCCGGTGCGCCTCGACCGCGTCGTGCAGGCGGCGATCGAGCAGAACCGGGTCTCGGCCGAGGCGAAGGGCATCGAGATCGTGTGCCGGCTGCCGAAGGAGCGCCTCGTCGTCGACGGCCACGACCTCACCCTCGTCACCGCCGTCGCGAACCTCGTCGCGAACGCCGTCCAGTACTCGCCCGAGCGCGCCCGGGTCGGCGTCGGCCTGACGCGGCGCGACGCGATGGTCGAGATCGCGGTGACCGACCAGGGTCCCGGCATCCCCGAGGAGGATCAGGAGCGCGTCTTCGAGCGGTTCTTCCGCAGCGACCCCGCGCGCAGCCGGAACACGGGCGGCTCGGGGCTCGGGCTCTCGATCGTCAAGCACGCCGTCGCGAACCACGGCGGCGAGACCCGCGTCTGGTCGAAGCCGGGCAACGGCTCGACCTTCACCATCGTCCTCCCGCTCGCCGAGGCGAGTGACGGGAGCGCATCGCCGACCGCACACGAAGGGGCCACCGCGTGACCACGATCCTGATCGTCGAGGACGAGGCGTCGCTCGCCGAGCCGCTCGAGTACCTGCTGTCGAGGGAGGGCTACGAGACGGAGGTCGCGCCCGACGGCGCGAGCGCGATCGCGAGCTTCGAGCGGGGGTCGCACGATCTCGTTCTGCTCGATCTCATGCTGCCGGGCGTCTCCGGGATCGAGGTCTGCCGGGAGATCAGAACGCGATCCCAGGTGCCGATCATCATGCTCACGGCGAAGGACTCCGAGGTCGACGTCGTCGTCGGGCTCGAGCTCGGCGCCGACGACTACGTGACGAAGCCGTACTCGTCGCGCGAGCTGCTCGCCAGGATCAAGGCGGTGCTGCGTCGCAGGGTCGAGCCGGACGACGACCCGGCGGTCCTCGAATCGGGGCCGATCCGCATGGACGTCGACAAGCACGCCGTGAGCGTCGACGGGCGCGAGATCGCGATGCCGCTCAAGGAGTTCGAGCTGCTCGAGCTGCTCATGCGCAACTCGGGTCGCGTGCTCACCCGCGGCCAGCTCATCGACCGCGTGTGGGGCTCCGACTACTTCGGCGACACGAAGACGCTCGACGTGCACATCAAGCGGATCCGCTCGAAGATCGAGCCGACGCCGTCCGAGCCGACGCTGCTCGTGACCGTGCGCGGGCTCGGCTACCGTCTCGACGCGTAGCGCCGCCCTCGCGTGCCGATCGCACGCACCGTCGGCGGGTCGAGCGGCCGCTCAGGGCGCGCCGAGACCTCGGGACCCTACGGGACGAAGGGGTCGAGGAAGGGTCGGCCCTGGTTGTCGAGGACCGGCGTCATCAGCGTCTGCGAGTCCGATTCGCCCGCCTGGAACGTCACGGCGAGCAGTCCGCCGACGACCGCGTCGGGCGACTCGACGATGATGAGGTGCGGCGAGCGCTCGCCGACGAGGGTCGAGCCGGGCGGGACCGGGATCCAGTCCTCGAGCGTGCCGTCGGTGGTCGGGATCGAGTAGTGCAGCTGCGTCGCCTCGCCGCCGTTGACGACCGTGAACGTGACGTTCGCGAGCGATCCGTCCTCGTTGGCGACCGCCTGGACGTTGCGCAGCAGCACCTCGCCGAGGTCCGCGCCGACGCCGTCGGCGGGGTCGTAGTGGATGAGTGTCGCGGTCGGCGCCATGAATGTGCAGCCGCCGAGCAGCAGTCCGCTGGCGACGGCCAGGGGCGCGAGGATCCGGAGGCCGAGCGTGCGTGCGTTCACGTCGTCCAGCCTACCTACTCGCCGGTGGTAGGATTGACTGCCTTAGAAGGGACCTGTCGATGCTGTTTGAGGTCGGAGAAACCGTCGTCTACCCTCACCACGGAGCCGCAACGATCATCGAGATCAAGAAGCGGATCATCAAGGGTGAGGAGAAGGTCTACCTGAAGCTCAATGTGGCACAGGGAGATCTCACCATCGAGGTCCCCGCGGACAACGTCGACCTCGTCGGCGTCCGGGACGTCATCGGCAAGGAGGGCCTCGACCGCGTGTTCGAGGTGCTGCGGATGCCGTTCATCGAGGAGCCGACGAACTGGTCGCGCCGCTACAAGGCGAACCTCGAGAAGCTCGCCTCGGGCGACGTCATCAAGGTCTCCGAGGTCGTCCGCGACCTCTGGCGCCGCGATCAGGACCGCGGGCTCTCGGCCGGCGAGAAGCGCATGCTCGCGAAGGCCAGGCAGATCCTCATCTCCGAGCTCGCGCTCGCGGAGAAGACCGACGAGGAGCGCGCGTCCGTCGTGCTCGACGAGGTGCTCGCCTCGTAGCATGGGCCGCTCGCCGCGCGGGCGGTGCGACTCGAAGGGACGCCCATGGTCATGAGCGGTCCCGTCGGGGTCGTCGTCGTCGCGGCCGGTAGCGGCACGCGCCTCGGCGCGGGCATGCCCAAGGCCTTCGTCCCGCTCGCGGACTGGACCGTCCTCGACCACGCGCTCGTGCGCGTCTCGGAGGCGGAGTCGGTCGGCTCCGTCGTCGTGGTCGCGCCGCAGGATCGGCTCGAGGACGCAGAACGTCGTGCCCGGCTCGTCCTCGACGAACGGTTCGCCAAGCGCCCGGCTCGCTCGCTCGCGGTGGTCGCGGGTGGTGCGAGCCGCCAGGCGTCGGTCGCGCTCGGGATCGCGGCGCTCCCCGCGGCGGTCGAGATCGTGCTCGTCCACGACGCGGCCCGGGCGCTCGCGCCCGCGGAGCTCTTCGACCGCGTCGCGCGCGAGGTCGCGGGCTCTGGTGCGGGCGTCATCCCGGTGCTCCCCGTCGTCGACACGATGAAGCGGGTCGCCGACGGGCTCGTCGTCGAGACGCTCGTGCGCGACGAGCTCGTCGCGGTGCAGACGCCGCAGGGCTTCCCGCGCGCCGTGCTCGAGCGCGCCTACGCGGCGGCGGCCGAGGAGGCGACCGACGACGCGGCGCTCGTCGCCGCGATCGGCGTGCCGGTGCGCGCCGTCGCGGGCGACGAGCTCGCGTTCAAGATCACGACGGCCGCCGACCTCGACCGGGCCGCGCGCCTGCTCGGCCCCGACTGGGCGGCGATCGGTCGCCGAGCGGGCGTCGGGATCGACGCGCACGCCTTCGGCACGGACCAGAGCTCGTCCGCGGTGCTCCGGCTCGGCGGGCTTCAGTGGCCGGGAGTGCCCGCGCTCGCGGGTCACTCGGACGGCGACGTCGTCGCGCACGCGATCGTCGACGCGCTGCTGAGCGCGGCGGGGCTCGGCGACATCGGCGGCGTGTTCGGCACGGACGATCCCGCGGCGGCGGGTGCGCACGCCGACTGGTTCCTGCCACGGACGGTCGAGCTGGTCGGCGCGGCGGGCTTCCGCGTCGAGCACGTCAGCGTCGAGGTCGTCGCGAGCACCCCGCGGATCGGTCCGCGCCGAGCGGAGCTCCAGGAGGTGCTCTCGAGCCTGGTCGGCGCGCCCGTGACGGTCGCCGCGACGACGACGGATGGCCTCGGCCTCACGGGCGAGGGCCGCGGCATCGCCGCCGTCGCCACCGCCCTCCTCGCCCGCCCGTAGTCGCGACCCCCATCGGCACCGCTCCGATCGCGTTCTGCCGCTCCCGCTTTTCAGGAGTATCCGGCTCGCGCGTGCAATACGCACACCCGAGCCCCCAAACTCCTGAAAAACGAGGGTGGACGGCGGCTACGCTTGGCGGGTGGCGGTCCGGCTCTATGACACGAAGGCGCGCGAGGTCGTCGACCTCGTGCCCCGCGTGCCGGGGCGCGTCGGGATGTACGTCTGCGGCCCGACCGTCCAGTCCTCGCCGCACGTCGGGCACCTGCGCTCGGCGCTCGTCTACGACCTCTGGCGGCGCTGGCTCGAGCACCGCGGCTTCGACGTGACGCTCGTGCGCAACGTCACCGACATCGACGACAAGATCCTCGCCGCGTCCGACGAGGCGGGCGACTCGGACCGCTGGTGGGCGCTCGCCTACCGGGTCGAGCTCGAGTTCACGCGCGCATATGCCGCGATCGGAATCCTGCCGCCGACCTATGAGCCGCGGGCGACCGCGAGCGTCGCCGAGATGCAGGCGCTCATCGCCCGGCTCATCGAGCGCGGTCATGCCTACCCCGCGGCCGACGGCTCGGGCGACGTCTACTTCGACACGGGCTCCTGGCCGGCCTACGGCGAGCTCACGGGGCAGCGCCGCGAGGACATGCAGGACGCCGAGGACGCCGATCCCCGCGGGAAGCGCGACCCGCGCGACTTCGCGCTCTGGAAGGGCCGCAAGCCGACCGAGGCGCGCAACGCGAGCTGGCCGTCTGCCTGGGGCGACGGTCGTCCCGGCTGGCACATCGAGTGCTCGGCGATGAGCCGGCGCTACCTCGGCGAGTCCTTCGACATCCACGGCGGAGGTCTCGACCTGCGCTTCCCCCATCACGAGAACGAGCTCGCCCAGTCGCGCGCCGCGGGCGACGGCTTCGCGCGCTTCTGGCTGCACAACGGGCTCGTCACGGTCGACGGCCAGAAGATGTCGAAGTCGCTCGGCAACTCGGTCTTCGCGCACGACCTCCTCGCCCAGTCGGAGCCGGCCGTGGTGCGCTACCTGCTCGCCGCCGCCCACTACCGGTCGACGATCGACCTGCACGACGGCTCCCTCGCCGAGGCGGCCGCGACGCTCGATCGGATCGAGGCCTTCCTGACCCGCTCCGGCCGCGCGCTCGCCTCGGGCGACGCCGCGGCCCCCGCCCTGCTCGGGGTGCCTGAGGACTTCGCCGCGGCGATGGACGAGGACCTCGGGGTGCCGCAGGCGCTCGCCGTCCTGCACGACACGGTGCGCGCGGGCAACGCCGCGCTCGACGCCGGCGACGTCTCCGCCGCAGCCAGGGCGCGCGGCGAGGTGCAGGCGATGCTCGCGGTGCTCGGCATCGTGCCGCGTGCCGCGCAGCCGGGCGGCGCCGAGGGCAGCGCGCTCGGCGCCCTCGTCGGCGGACTCATCGAGCGCCGCGCCGCGGCGCGGGCGAGCAAGGACTTCACGACGGCCGACGAGATCCGCGACGTCCTCGCGTCCGCCGGCATCTCGATCGAGGACGCGCAGGACGAGACGCATTGGAGCCTGACATGACCAAGCCGGGACGGCCGGGTGCTGCCGGCAGGAAGAGCTCGCGCAAGATGGGCTCCGGCGGTCAGGGCCGCCAGGCGCTCGAGGGCAAGGGCCCGACGCCGAAGGCGGAGGACCGGCCGTATCACGTCGCCGCGAAGCGCAAGGCGCAGGCCGAGCGCAACGCCGCCGCGGTCGGCCGCGCCGTCGGCCGCGGCAAGGGCAGGGGCGCTCCCGACGCGACGATCGCCGAGAAGGCGTTCACCGAGCGCGAGCAGGCCCGCCGCCGTCCCGCCAAGACGCAGGCGCAGGCGGAGCTCGTGACGGGCCGCAACTCCGTCCTCGAGGCCTTCGCGGCGAAGATCCCCGCGCACACGCTCTATCTCGCGCAGCGCATCGAGTTCGACGACCGGGTCAAGCAGATCATCGCGAGCGCGAATGGGCGCAACCTGCCGATCGTCGAGGTCACCCGCCAGGAACTCGACCGGATGACGGACATCGGGACGGTCCACCAGGGTGTCGCGCTCAAGGTGCCGCCGTACGACTACGCCCATCCGCTGGACCTGCTCGACACGATCGTCGCGCGCGGCGAGACCCCGCTGCTCGTCGCCCTCGACGGCGTGACCGACCCGCGAAACCTCGGCGCGATCGTCCGCTCTACGGCGGCGTTCGGCGGGCAGGGGGTCGTCGTCCCGCAGCGTCGCGCAGCGGGCATGACCGCGGCGGCATGGAAGACCTCTGCGGGGGCGGCGGCGCGACTGCCCGTCGCGATGGCGGCGAACCTGACGCAGACCCTCGCGGCGTTCAAGGCGCGCGGGCTGTTCGTGCTCGGCCTCGACGGCGATGGCGACGTCCCGCTGCCGGAGCTCGAGCTCGCCCGGCAGCCGCTCGTCGTCGTCGTCGGCAGCGAGGGCAAGGGTCTCTCGCGGATCGTGACCGAGGCGTGCGACCAGGTCGTGTCGATCCCGATCAGCGCGACGACCGAGTCGCTCAACGCGGGGATCGCAGCGAGCGTCGCCCTCTACGAGGTCGCGCGGCTGCGCTCGCTCGGCTGAGTCCGGCAGCCGCTACGCTCGCTGCGGGGCCGCGATGCCGCGGCCGGAAGGGATCGGCTCGGGCTGTGGCGATCGAGGGGCCTCGTCGTGCGACGATCGACGACGTCGCACGGCTCGCGAAGGTGCACAAGGCGACGGTCTCGCGCGCGCTCAACGCGTCGACCCGCCACCAGGTCAGCGCCGCGACGGTCGAGCGGGTCGAGCAGGCGGCCGCCGAGCTCGGCTACGTGCCGAACGCGATGGCCCGCGGTCTTCGCACGAGCAGCTCGACGACGATCGGCGTCGTCATCCCAGATCTGACGAACCCGTTCTTCCCGCCCATCGTCCGCGGCATCGAGAACTTCCTCCAGCCCCGCGGCTACACGGCGCTCCTCGCGAACACCGACAGCTCGGAGGCGCTCGAGCGCACGGCGTTCGAGTCGCTCCTCGGGCGCCGGGTCGACGGGCTCATCGTCGCCTCCGGTCAGCAGCACCACCAGTCGGCGCTCGCGGAGGTCTACGCGGCGGGCGTCAAGGCGGTCATGGTCAACCGCGACGGCGGCGCGGTCCCGTACCCGCTCGTGACGGGCAACGACGCGAGCGGCATCGCGGCGGCGGTCGCGCATCTCACCGAGCTCGGGCATCGCCGTCTGCTGCACATCGCGGGGCCCACCGAGCTGTCGACGAGCGCGACTCGATCGAGCGCCTTCCTCGACGCCTGTCGCGCGGTGCGCGGGGCGCAGGCCGACGTCGTCGAGGCGCCGGCGCTGACGGTCGAGGCGGGCCAGCGGGTCATGGACCAGGTGCTCTCCGAGCGGCGGCCCGCACCGACCGCGGTGAGCGCGAGCAACGACCTCATCGCGCTCGGGGTGCTGCGGTCGCTGCGCGATCACGGGCTGTCGTGCCCCGGCGACGTCTCGGTCGTCGGCTTCAACGACATCACGTTCGCGGAGGACTTCTGGCCACCGCTGACGACCGTGCGGGTGCCGACGCACGAGATGGGCGCGGAGGCGGCTCACATCCTGCTCGAGGGGATCTCGGCCGGCGTGCAGGAGCCGGTCACGGTCCGCCTGCCGGTGTCGCTCATCGTGCGGGGCTCGACCGGCCCCGCGCCGGTTTGACTTGCGGCGTCGCATCGGATTGACTCGCGTTCAGCTCTGCTGAACGATTGCAACGAGAACGAGACGACGAGGCTGACATGGCCGGATACGTGATCCGCCGAGGCGCCGATGCGGAGTACCTGCCGCCGGGCGCACTGATCCCCGGCGCCGTGGGGATGACCCGTTGGCGTGCGGTCGGCGACGCCGACGGCGCGGCGCACACCGAGTTCGGCGTGACGCGGATCGACCCGGGCGGCGGCAGCGCGACCCATGTGCACTCCTTCGAGGAGAGCTTTCACGTCCTCGAGGGCGAAGTCGTGCTCGCGACGCCCGAGGCGAGCGTCCACCTCGTCGCAGGGGACTACGGCATCATCCCGATCGGCGTCCCGCACCGCTGGCGGGCGCTCGCCGACACGGGCGCTGCCTGGGCGGACCTGCTGACGCCGCCGGCGCGAGAGCGCCATGGCAGCGACACCTACCGGGTCGCCGAGCTCCCCGATGCCGAGCCGGTCAGGGTCGACACGCGGGACCCGCGGACGCGGTCCTTCGGCAACATCGCCGCCGAGCACATGAATCCGGGCAAGCAGTCCCAGGAGCTGCTCGCGGTCTCGGCGAGCATGCGCACGGCCCTGCTCGTCTACAGCGGCATCTCGCTCAAGATGATGGTCGATTCGGACCTCGGCGCGAGCCTCGGCACGATGTTCATGGTCCAGTACGAGCCGGACGGCAAGGCCGGGCCGCACGACCATCCGCTCGAGGAGGCCTACCTCGTGACGCAGGGCGAGGTGCTCGCGACCTTCGACGGCGAGGAGGTGCTGCTCGGACCGGGTGACTTCGCCTGGGCGGGCGTCGGCTGCGTGCACTCCTTCGCGGCGACGGGCGCCGAGGTGACCTGGCTCGAGACGCAGGCGCCGCAGATGCCGCCCCGGCACGCCTATCGCTTCGCGCGGGACTGGGACTACCTCGCCGAGAAGCTGGGCGCCGCGGGAGCCGACGCTGACTGAGGCGGCGCGCGGCGCCGTGCCCCGAGCGAGGTCGGGGCTGCTCGGCCCGGGGCTCGTCCTGCCCTTCGCGATCTTCTGGTCGACGATCGACCGCGCGCTCGCGCTCCCGCTCGTCCCGGTCATCGCGCGCGACTTCGATCAGGCGAGTCTCGCGGTCGCGGGCTGGGCGATCACGGGGCACGCGCTCGCCTATGCGGCCCTCCAGCTGCTCTGGGGTCCGCTGCAGACGAGATGGGGCCGCATCCGGGTGCTCTGGGTCTCGACCGCGATCGCGACCGGCGCGGGGGTCGCGAGCGCGCTCGCCCCGGATCTGACGTTCTTCATCGTCGCGCGCGTCGCGAGCGGGGGTGCCTTCGCCGCGACCTTCGCCGCGGTGCTCGTCTACTTCGGCGACACGCTGCCGCTCGATCGCCGTCCCGCGGCGATGTCGAACCTCGCCACCGCGACGGCGCTCGGCCTCGCGGTCGGCAATCTCGGCGCGGGCGCGCTCGCCGAGCTCGTCGGCTGGCGCTGGGTCTTCGGCGGCTTCTCGGTCGTGACGGGTCTGCTCGTGATCGTCCTCGCGCGCCTGCCGGAGCCGAGGCACGTCGGGGACGAGCGCGTGCTGCCGCAGCTGAAGCATCTCGTCGGCAACCGCGTCGCCCTCGGTCTCTACGCCTTCACGATCCTCGAGGGGCTGCTGCTCATCGGGGTCTACAACTTCCTCCCGCAGGCGCTCCAGCAGGAGGGCGAGGGCGTCTTCGTCTCGGGGCTCGTGACGGCCGCGTTCGGCGTCGCGGTCGTGCTCGTGAGCCAGAGCATGAAGCTCGTCGTGCGCCGCGTGCGCCCGTGGGTGTTCATGCTCGCGGGCGGCACGGCCGCGGTCGCGGCCTTCGCCGTGCTGCTCGTCGGCGTCTCGCCCGGGACGGTGCTCGCGGGCGCGGCGCTCATGGGCATCGCGTGGGCGCTCGCGCACACGACGCTGCAGACCTGGATGACGGACGCCGCGGCGCGGGCGCGGGCGCTCGGCATGACGTTCTTCTCCATCTCGCTCATGCTCGGCGGTGCGCTCGGCGCGGCGCTCGGCCAGCTCGCCGTCGATGCGCACGCGTTCCCGACGCTCTTCCTCGGATCGCTCGCGGGCGCCGTCGTCTTCCTCGTCACCGGCGCGGTGGGGCGCGCGCGGTACCGTCCGCTGGAGTCCGCGGACCGGTAGAACGCCGTCGGCCGAGTCGTCACCGGATCGATACCTGACACGCGGACTTTGCATTTGACAACGAGTGCAAACGGTTGCTTTGCTGGATGCCGCACGCGACTCGAGCGTGACTGAACACATCTCCCATCGACGAGGAAGGGCTCACCGCACGTGTTCACCCCGGTGTTCATCGGACAGCAGATCCTCAACGGACTGAGCTTCGGTGCCACGCTCTTCCTCCTGGCGAGCGGACTCACGCTCGTCTTCGGGCTCATGCGCATCGTCAACATGGCGCACGGCGCGTTCTACATGCTCGGCGGCTACCTCGGCATCGTCGTCTCGGCGCTGTCGGGCAACCTGCTCGTCGGCCTCATCGCCGCGATCGCGGTCGTCGGCGTCCTCGCGTTCTTCGTCGAGTTCGTCCTGCTGCGCTTCGTGCGCGGCCAGGAGCTGCCCGAGGTGCTCCTGACGATCGGCGTCTCGTTCGTCGTCGCGGACGTGTGCCTGTGGATCTTCGGCGGCGATCCGCAGCAGCTGCCCGCCGACGTCCGTCCGCAGGGCGCGTTCACGATCGGCGACTTCACGTATCCCTGGTACGGCGTCTTCGTCATCGGCGTCGCGCTCCTCGTCGGCATCGGCCTCGCGGTCGTGCAGTCCAAGACGCGCGTCGGCGCGATCGTGCGCGCGGGCGTCGACGACCGGGAGATGATCTCGGCGATGGGCGTCAACATCCGCTGGGTGTTCACGGGCATGTTCGTCGTCGGCGCGGCGCTCGCGGCGATCGCCGGCACGATCGGGGCCGGGCGCACGCCCATCCTCCAGGGCGTGCAGAACGAGGTCCTCCTCTACGCGCTCGTCGTCATCATCATCGGCGGTCTCGGCAGCATCGCCGGCGCCGCGGTCGGCAGCATCGCGATCGGGCTCATCGACGTCTTCGCCAAGACCTGGATCCCCGAGTTCGCGTACTTCACGGTCTTCCTGCCGATGGCGCTCGTCCTCGTCATCCGTCCCCAGGGCCTCTTCGGGAAGGCAGCATGAGCAACCCCGCAACCCGCGTCACGCCCGTCGTCCGCCCGTCGACGGGGCTGATCCCGTCGGGCGTCCCCGGCGCCAGCGGCGGCTTCTTCCGCTCCCGCGTCGTGCAGATCGTCGGCCTCGTGCTCGTCTTCGGCCTCGGCATCGCGCTGCCCTACCTCGGCACCGACCAGTTCACGATCTCGCTGACCTCGACGATCCTCATCGCGGCGATCCTCGCCTCGAGCGTCAACTTCCTCGTCGGCGAGGGCGGGCTCGCCTCCCTCGGCCACGGCGCGATCGCGGGAGCCGCCGCCTACGGCGCGGGCTGGGCCTCGAAGCAGGGCATGGACGTCGGCATGCAGGTGCTCATCGCGCTCGGCGTGACGCTCGTCGTCTCGTTCGTCTACGGCATCCTCTCGATGCGCACGAACGGCATCTACTTCCTCATGGTCACGCTCGCGGTCGGCATGCTCATCTTCGGCCTCGCGTCGAAGTACTCGACCGTCACGAACGGCGACACCGGCATCTCGAACATCGCTCGGCCCGAGTTCCTCGACAACTACTGGCAGTACTACTACTTCGTCTTCGCGATGTTCGTCGTCGCGACCGCGCTGCTGTGGCTCGTCACGCGCTCGCCCTTCGGCGCGTCGCTGCGCGGGATCCGCGACTCCGAGAGCCGCATGCGCAGCCTCGGCTACAGCGTGCCCTGGTACAAGGTCGGCGCCTTCATGATCTCCGGCTTCGTCGCGGGGCTCGCCGGACTCCTCGCGGTGTGGCACACGCACTTCGTGAGCCCGACCTCGGTCGGCATCGAGCGGTCGATCTTCGCGATCGTCATGGTCATCCTCGGCGGTGTCGGCACGCTGCTCGGACCGCTCATCGGCGCCGCGATCGTCGTGCTCATCGAGAACGTCCTGTCGAGCTACGTCGAGCGCTGGCACCTCGTGCTCGGGCTCGTCTTCATCCTCGTCATCCTCTTCCTCCGGTCGGGCGTCGCGGGCGCTCTCGCGAAGCTCTACCGGCGGATCCGTGGCCGCACCACTCGGCCCGAAGGGGGCGCCGCGCCCCCGCCGGGCGCCGAATCGGCGTCCGTCAGCAATCACACCACCGCATGAAAGGAAACGGCATGATGTCATCGAAGATGTCGGCCCGCGGTCGCTGGGCGGCATTCGCCGGCCTCGGCGTCGCTGCAGCGCTGTCGCTCACTGCCTGCGCCCCTCCCGGGGCCTCGACCGAGGAGCCGTCGACGGCGCCGACGTCTGCGCCGGACAAGGCGACCGGCACGCTCAAGGTCGGCTTCCTGTCGCCCACGAGCGGCAACTTCGCGGTCGCCGGCCAGGAGATGCTCGACGGCTGGAACCTCTACTGGGAGGAGAACGGCAACGAGGTCGGCGGCGTCACGATCGAGACGATCGCCGAGGACGACGCGGGCAACCCCGAGACCGCGCTCACGAAGGCGCACAAGCTCGTCGAGCAGGACGGCGTGGACATCATCGTCGGTCCGCTCATCGCGAGCACGGCGTCCGCGGTCGCGTCCTACACCTCTGAGCTCGGCATCCCGAACCTCCACCCGGTCGCGGCGTCGAACGACATGACGCAGCAGAACTGGAACGAGTTCACGGTGCGCACCGGCTCGATGGCCGGCACGCAGTCGACCTACCCGGGCGGCGTCTGGGCGGCGACCGACGGCGGCTACAAGAAGGCCGTCACGCTCTGCCACGACTACTCCTTCGGCTGGGAGTCCTGCGCGGGCTTCGTCCAGGGCTTCGTCGACAACGGCGGCGAGATCGTCCAGCAGATCTGGGCGCCGAACACGACGACGGACTGGGCGGGCTATGCCTCGCAGGTCCAGGCGGCCCTCGCGGGCGGCGCGGACATCGCGTTCATCGCGACCGCGGGCGGTGCTCCCGGCCCCGGCTTCCTCACCGCGTACCTCGACGCCGGCGGCGACCTCGACCCGCTGCTGCTCAACTGCTGCGCGGCCGACCAGGGCACGCTGCGTGCCATGGGCGACCGGATCCTCGGCCTCAAGTCGGTCAGCTACTGGGCCGAGGGCCGTGACGAGCCCGCGACGCGCGAGTTCGTCGACGCGACCATCGCCAAGCTCGGCATCGTCCCCGGCGCCTACATCGCCGGTGGCTACATGACGGCGTCGCTCGTCGCGAAGGTCATCGAGGAGCAGGGCCTGCTCGTCGGCTCCGACCTGGTCGACGCGATCACGTCCTTCACCTTCCCGGACTCGATCTTCGGCGAGGTCACGTGGGACGAGTTCAACAACACGATCATGCCGGTCTACATCCGCGAGGTCGAGAAGGGTGCTGACGGCCTGCTGTACAACACCCCGATCGCCGAGTACCTCGCGGTCGACCAGTGGCTCGGCAAGGGCGCCCCTGCGGACGTCCGCGCGATCCAGCCGTACGACCAGACCCACCAGGGCCTGTGACGAACAGCACGATCACGGCGCCGGCTCCGGACCCTCGCGGGTCCGGGGCCGGTGCCCCCGTGCTCGTCATCGACCGGGTCGGGAAGCGCTACGGCGGCGTCCAGGCCGTCGACGACATCTCGCTGACGATCGCCCCCGGCGAGCGGATCGGCGTGATCGGCCCCAACGGGGCCGGGAAGACGACGCTCTTCAAGATGATCGCGGGCGACGTCATGGTGACGACCGGATCCGTCGAGCTCTTCGGCGCGGACGTCACCAAGAAGTCCACGGCGGCGCGCGCGCGGATGGGCGTGGGCCGCACGTTCCAGATCTCGAATCTGTTCAAGGACATGACCGTGCTCGACAACGTCCGGGTCGCCGCGCGCGGCGGCTCGGCGAAGGCGCGGATCTTCTGGTGGCCGCAGCGGATCAAGGACGCCGCGAGCCGCCGTGCGCTCGACGCGCTCGCCAAGGTCGGCCTCGACACCCGCAAGGACGACACCGTCTCGGAGCTCTCGCACGGCGAGCAGCGCCAGCTCGAGATCGCGATGGCGCTCGTCGGCGACCCCCGCATCCTCCTCCTCGACGAGCCGGCCGCCGGACTGTCCGCCGCCGAGCGGATCACGCTCATGCAGCTCATCGAGGAGCTCCCGCGCACCCTGCCGATCCTCCTCATCGAGCACGACATGTCGTTCGCGCTCGGTCTGACGGACCGAGTCATGTGCATGGAGAACGGTCGGCACGTCATCACCGGCACGCCCGACGAGGTGCGCGATGACGAGACCGTCAAGGCGATCTACCTCGGAAGGCGCGACAAGAAGTGAGCGACGACGTCAGGGGACTCACGGTCACTGGTCTGACCGCCGGCTACGCGACCGCGCAGGTGCTGCACGGCGTCGATCTGACGATCGCGCCCGACGAGACCGTCGCGCTCATCGGCCGCAACGGCATGGGCAAGACGACGCTCGTGCGCACGCTCGCCGGCCTGCGCCCGCCGACCGTCACCGCCGGGTCGATCGTCTACAACGGCGATGACGTGACGAAGAAGCCGAGCCACCTGATCTCGCGCGTCGGGATCGCGATCGTCCCGCAGGGCCGGCACGTGTTCGGCTCGCTCACCGTCGTCGAGAACCTCACCGTGACGTCGAAGCGCCGCCGCAACGCGATCCCCGACCCGTGGACGCTCGAGCGCGTCTTCGACTTCTTCCCGCGGCTCGCGGAGCGGCAGAAGTCCTTCGCGCGCTCGCTGTCGGGCGGCGAGCAGCAGATGCTCGCGATCGCGCGCGCGCTCATGACGAACCCGACGCTGCTGCTCATGGACGAGCCGAGCGAGGGACTGGCGCCGAGTGTCCTCGACGTCATCCAGGATCGGATCGCGGGCCTGCGCGGCTCGGGCCTCTCGGTGCTCATCGCCGAGCAGAACGTCGAGCTCGCGCTCGACATGGCCGACCGCGTCGTCGTGATCGAGGACGGCGAGATCCGCTGGACGGGCCTGCCCGGCGCGCTGCGCGAGGACACGGCCCTGCTTGAGAAGTACCTCTCCATCTGATCGCGCTGTGTCCGCCGCACCGCATGACCGCGTCGTCGACCTGCTCCTGAGGGGCGGTCGGATCTCGACCTTCGCCGAGCCGGGCCAGGCGCCCGCCGAGGTCGCGAGCCTCGCGATCGTCGGGGGCGAGATCTTCGCGGCCGGCTCGGACGCGCAGCTCGCCGAGCTCGCGCCGCTCGCCCGCCGCGTCATCGACCTCGGCGGGCGCCGGGTCCTGCCCGGCCTCATCGACTCGCACATCCACGCGGTGCGCGCGGGCGTGAGCTGGTCGGCCTCGCTGCACTGGGAGGAGGTGCGCTCGGTTCAGGAGGCCCTCGAGACGATCAGGACGCGCGCGGCCGAGCTCCCGGCCGGCACCTGGATCCCGGTGGTCGGCGGCTGGCACCGGCGCCAGTTCGTCGAGCGCCGCACGCCGACGCCGCAGGAGCTGAGCGCGGCGGCGCCCGAGCATCCGGTCTACATCCAGGAGACGTACGACTTCGGCTTCCTCAACGCGGCGGGCCTCGCGGCCTGCGGCTGGTCGGGCGCGGATGCCCTCGACCCGCCCCGGGGGAGGCTCGTCCGCGACGACGCGGGCGCGCCGACCGGTGTGCTGCTCGGCGTCGGCGCGTTCGCGGTGCCGATCGCGCTCGCCCTCGCCGTCTCGCGCGACGCGGCGGTCGACGGCACGCTCGCGATGATGCGGGAGCTCGCCGGCCACGGGCTGAGCGCGGTCAACGACGGCGGCGGCCTGCTCGTGCGCCCGAGCGACTACGACCCGCTCTTCGACCTGTGGCGCCGCGGCGAGATGCCGCTGCGCTTCCGGCTCTTCATCTCCGCCTGGGACCGCGGCGGCGAGGTCGGCAACTACGCCGACTACACCGAGCTCGTCCAGCACGACTTCGGCGACGACCGGCTGCGCGTGTCCGGCATCGGGGAGGTCGTGCACATGGACTGCCACGATCTGGAGGGCTTCGAGGAGCTGCCGATCGGCGAGCCGGCGCTCGCCGAGCTCGTCGAGATCAGCCGCATCGCCGCGCTGCGCGGCTGGCGGATGTCGATGCACGCGGTGCTCGACGAGACGCTCTCCCGCGTGCTCGACGCCTGGGAGGCGGTCGAGGCGCAGACGGGGCTCGTGAAGGGTCGTCGCTGGTCGATCGTGCACGCCGACGCGGCATCGCCGCGCAACCTCGATCGGATCGCGGCGCTCGGCCTCGGCGTGCTCGTGCAGAGCCGGCATCTGCTCAAGGGCGGCGACTACGTCGAGGCGTGGGGGAGCGAGGCGACCGCGAACGCGCAGCCGATCGCGGGCCTGCGTCAGCGCGGCGTGCCGATCGGTCTCGGCTCGGACGCGACGCGCGCGAACTGGTTCTCGCCGTGGGCGTCGATCGGCTGGTTCGTGACGGGACGCTCGGTCGACGGCGCCGGCGTCCGGGCCCCCGAGCACCTCATGACGCGCGAGGAGGCGATTCGCGCGTACACCGCGGATGCCGCGTGGTTCACGGGCGAGGAGGATCGACGCGGGCGGCTGGCGCCCGGCTATCTCGCGGACCTGTGCGTCCCGACGCTCGATCCCTTCGCGTGCGCCGACGACGAGCTCGCCGGCATCCGCAGCGACCTGACCATCACCGGAGGCGCGGTCACCTGGGCCGCGCCCGCTTTCGAGGAGGAATCCGTATGAGCTCTACCGTCCCCGCCCCCCGCCCCGTCGAATCGGGCGCGTCCGAGGTCATCCATCACGAGGGCTACGACGAGTCGATCGTCTCCCCCTTCGTGCCCGTGATCCGCACCGTCTCGAACGCCCGGCTGGTCTTCATCAGCGGCGTGACGGGCGCGCCGGTCTACCACGACCACCCGCACATCCCCGAGGTCTTCGACGCGGTGCCCGCGGACATCGAGGGCCAGGTCGTGCTCGCCTTCGAGCACCTCGACCACGCGCTCGCGGCGGCGGGGGCGAACCGCTCCGATGTCGTCAACCTGATCCGATTCTTCACGAACGTCGGCGAGGACCAGAACGTCGTCAACCGAGTCCAGTCGGAGTGGTTCGGCGGGCACATCCCGACGAGCGCGACGGTCGAGGTCAAGCGGCTCGCGACCGACCCGCGCCTGCGCCTGGAGATCCACGCGGTCGCGGCCGTCCCCGGCGACTGATCGCGCACCGCGCTTGATCGCGTTCTCTCGCGTCGTGGCTTGCAACCGTTTGCGAACACTGCGAACCTCTGGTAGAACGGTAACGCAATCGGTTGCAAGTCGCGATCGCTCCGCGGCACGCGAGCAGCGCCCCACGACCACGACAAGAGAAAGAAACGACTGCAGATGACGAACACGCTCCCCACCGTCGGCTGGATCGGCGCAGGCCGAATGGGCTACCAGCTCGCCAAGCGCCTGCTGCGCGCCGGCTACGACGTGGCGGTGTACAACCGCACGAAGTCGAAGGCCGAGCCGCTGACCGAGTTCGGCGCGACGGTCGTCGACAGCCCCGTCGAGCTCGCGGGCCGCGACATCGTCTTCATCATGGTCTCGACCGGCAAGGACCTCACGCAGGTCGTGCTCGGCGACGGGGGCCTGCTGACCGACCCGACGAAGGCCCCGCGGATCATCGCCGACTCCTCGACCGTCGACACCGACACGAGCGTCGAGATCCGGGCGGCCGTCGAGGCGCGCGGCACCGGCTTCCTCGCGACGCCGGTCTCCGGCAACCCGAAGGTCATCGCCGCGGGCAAGCTCACGGTCGCCGCCTCGGGCCCCCGCGAGGTCTTCGACGAGGTCGAGCCGCTGCTGGCGACCTGGGGCCGCGGCGTCACCTACGTCGGCGAGGGCGAGCTCGCGCGCATCGTCAAGATCGCGCACAACGTCATGCTCGGCGTCGTCATCCAGAACCTCATCGAGATCACGCTGCTCGCGGAGAAGTCGGGCGTCAAGCGCAGCGACTTCCTCAAGTTCTTCAACGACTCCGTCATGGGCTCGCCCTTCACGAAGTACAAGTCGCCCGCGCTCGTCAACCTCGACTTCAAGGCGACCTTCACCAACGTGCTGCTGCTCAAGGACCTCGACCTCGGCCTCCAGGCCGCGCACGAGCTCGGCGTCGTCATGCCCGTCACCTCGGCGACGCGACAGGTCGTCGCGAGCGAGGTCGGCGACGGCAACGTCGAGCAGGACTTCGCCTCGCTCATCGAGACCTGGGCGAAGCACTCGGGCATGCAGCTCACGGCGGAGAACGTCGCTTTCGACGACGGACTGGACCCCGAGCCGTGAGTCACGGACACGACCACAAGCCGAGCCGGGCGTTCGAGCGACCCTCGCAGCGCCCGGCCGGCGTCCGGCCGCTCGGCGCGCCCGGCCAGATCGGCGTCGACTACGAGCACCGCGTCGACTTCGAGCGGCTGCGCGCCTACCGGCTCGGCCGGGCGAAGGCGGCGCTCGAGGCGAGCGACGCCGGCGCGTTCCTGCTCTTCGACTTCTACAACATCCGCTACGTCACGCAGACCTGGATCGGCGGGGCGCTCGGCGACAAGATGATCCGCTACGCGCTGCTCATGCGCGGCAAGGATCCGATCCTGTGGGACTTCGGCTCGGCCGTCAAGCACCACAAGCTCTACTCGGACTGGGTGCCGGACGACAACTACCGGGCGGGCTTCCTCGGCTTCAAGGGCGCCGTCGCGCCCGAGGGCGGGGCGGGCCTCATGGTCGACGCGGTCGCCGAGATCAAGTCGCTCCTCGCCGAGAACGGCCTCGCCGACGCGCCGCTCGGCATCGACCTCGTCGAGCCGACGTTCCTCTTCGAGCTCGAGCGCCAGGGCATCCGGATCGCCGACGCGCAGCAGCCGATGCTCGACGCCCGGGTCATCAAGAACCAGGACGAGATCATGCTGCTCAACCAGGCGGCGGCGATGGTCGACGGCGTTTACCAGGACATCGTCGACGCGCTCAAGCCCGGCGTGCGGGAGAACGAGATCGTCGCGCTCGCGAACGCGCGGCTGTACGAGTACGGCAGCGACCAGGTCGAGGCGATCAACGCGATCTCGGGCGAGCGCTGCAACCCGCACCCGCACAACTTCACCGACCGGATCATCCGGCCGGGGGACCAGGCGTTCTTCGACATCATCCACTCCTTCAACGGCTACCGGACCTGCTACTACCGGACCTTCGGGGTCGGCTGGGCGACCGAGAGCCAGCGCGACGCGTACAAGACGGCGCGCGAGTGGATGGACGCCGCGCTCGACGCGATCAAGCCGGGCGTCGGCTCGGACCAGGTCGCGGCGGTGCTGCCGAAGGCGGAGGACTTCGGCTTCGCGAACGAGCTCGCCGCCTTCGGCCTGCAGTTCGCCCACGGCCTCGGCCTCGGACTGCACGAGCGGCCGATCATCTCGCGGCTCAACTCGTTCAAGGACCCGGTGGAGATCCGGCCCGGCATGGTCTTCGCGATGGAGACCTACTGCCCGGCGTCCGACGGTATCTCGGCGGCTCGGATCGAGGAGGAGGTCGTCGTGACCGACTACGGGATCGAGGTCCTCACGAAGTTCCCCGCCCAGGAGCTCTTCGTCGCCAACGAGTACTGACCCTGATGATCCTTTTTCAGGAGAATCGGGGCTAGGCGTGCAATACGCACTCCCGAGCCCGATTCTCCTGAAAAGCGGGAGGCATCAGAGGACGGCGGTCGCCTCGATCTCGATCGCGACGTCGGCCGAGTACAGGCGTCCGACGCCGAGCAGGGTGCTCGCGGGCGAGTGCGCATGATCGAAGCGGGTGTCCCGAACGCGATGCCAGGTGTGCATCTTCTCGTCGTCGAGCCCGACGACGTAGACGTTGAGCCGCACGATGTCGGCGAGACTCGCGTTCTGCCCCGCGAGCGAGGCCTCGAGCGAGGCGATCGCGAGCGAGCACTGCTCCGCGAAGTCGGCCGCGGGCTCGCCCCCGGGACGCAGGCCCACGGTGCCCGAGACGTAGACGGTCGTGCCGCCCTCGGCGCGCACGGTGTCGGCGATGCCCGGCACGACCGGGTGGAGAATGCGGGAGATGCGTCGGCTCATACCCCGACGATAGCGAGGAGACCGCGCGGCGGCCTCGGGAAGCGACGAGACTGGACGACATGAACGACACGACGATGACCGCGGCGGTCTACCACGGGCGGGACGACATCCGGATCGAGGAGGTCGCGGTGCCCGAGGCGGGACCCGGCGAGGTGCTGCTGCGCGTCGGCACGGTCGGAGTGTGCGGCACCGACGCGGGCGAGTGGGACCACGGCCCCGTCCAGATCCCGCTCGAGCGCCCCCACCCCGCCTCGGGCTGGGTCGGCCCCATGGCGATCGGGCACGAGTTCTCCGGCACGGTCGTCGGCCTCGGCGAGGGCGTCGACCCCTCGTGGATGGGACGTCAGGTCGCGTCCTGCGGCGCCGCGCCGTGCGGATCGTGCGCGGCGTGCGCGCGCGGCGAGAGCAACCTCTGCCGCCGCTACGCGGGCGTCGGGCTCCACCGGCCGGGCGCCCTCGCGGGCTTCGTCTCGACGCCCGTCGGCAGCTGCGTCTCGATCGAGGGCCTCGGCATCTCGCTCGACGAGGCCGCGCTCGCGCAGCCCATGGGCATCGCCGTGCACAACGTCCGCCGCGCGGGCGACGTCGACGGCCAGCTCGTGCTCGTCCTCGGCGCGGGCGCGATCGGCGCGTTCCTCGTCGTCGCGCTCAAGGCGGCCGGTGCGAGCGTCATCGCCGCCGACGTCTCGCCCGAGCGCCTCGAGATCGCGAGCGAGATGGGCGCCGACGAGGTCGTCCGGGTCGCGGCGGGCCCGCAGGACGTCGAGACGCTGCGCGCCGCAGTGGCAGAACGCGATCTGCGCGTCGTCTTCGAGGTGAGCGGCACGCCGGGCGGCCTCGCGACCGCCCTCGAGGTCGCGCCGACCGGTGCGCGCATCGTCTCGGTCGGCATCCAGCGCCGGCCGGTCGAGATCGACCTCGGTCAGGTCACGATCCGCGAGAAGTCGATCATCGGCACGAACGCGCTCGTGCGGGAGGTCGACTTCCCCCGGGCCGTCGAGCTCGTCGCGAGCCGCGCCGGCCGCTGGGGAAGCATCGCGCCTGACGTTCTGCCGATCGCCGACGTCGTCGAGGGCGCGCTCCGCCCGATGTCCGAGGGCCGCGCCCCCGCGATCAAGACCCTCATCGATCCCTGGGCGACCGCTCGCCGCCCCCTCGCCTCCTCCTAGTCCCCTTTTTCAGGAGAATCCGGGCCGCGCGTGCAATACGCACGCCCGACCCGGATTCTCCTGAAAAGCGGAAGGAGCGCTCAGCCCTTCCAGACGGTCTTGAGGTTGGTGAACTCGCGGATGCCCTCGGCCGAGAGCTCGCGGCCGATGCCGGAGTCCTTGATGCCGCCGAAGGGCAGCTCGGGGTAGGAGATCGACATGCCGTTGACGAAGACGGCGCCGACGTCGAGTCCGCTCACGAAGAACTCCTCCTCGGCCGCGTCGTTCGTCCAGACCGCCGAGGAAAGGCCGAAGGTCGTGTCGTTCGCGATCCGCAGCGCCTCCTCGCGGGACTCCACCCGGTAGAGCGAGGCGAGCGGGCCGAAGGCCTCCTCGGCGTAGAGCCGCATGTCGGTCGTGATGTCGGCGATGACGGTCGGCTGGAAGAACCAGCCGGCGCCCTCGACCCGTCCGCCGCCGGTCACGACCGTCGCGCCCTTCGCGACGGCGTCCTCGACGAAGACCTCGAGGTCGGTCAGGCCCGACTCGGTCGCGATCGGGCCGACCTGCGTCGCCTCGTCGAAGGGGTCGCCGACCGTGAGCGCCGCCATCTTCTCGCCGAACAGCCGCGCGAACTCGTCGTACGCGTCGGTGTGGACGATGAAGCGCTTCGCGTTGATGCAGGCCTGGCCGTTGTTCGAGGTGCGTGCCGCGACGGCGACGCTCGAGGCGGCGTCGAGGTCGGCCGAGGGCATGACGATGAAGGGGTCGGAGCCGCCGAGCTCGAGCACGACGTGCTTGACCTCGGAGCCGGCGATCGAGGCGACGGAGCGGCCGGCCGGCTCGGAGCCGGTCAGCGTCGCGGCGACGACGCGTCGGTCGCGCAGCACGCCCTCCACACGCGAGGCGGGGATGAGCAGGGAGTGGAAGGAGCCCTTCGGGAAGCCGCCCTTCTCGAAGAGGGTGTCGAGGTAGATCGCGGCCTGGGGCACGTTCGAGGCGTGCTTGAGCAGACCGGCGTTGCCGGCCATGAGGGCGGGGGCGGCGAAGCGGATGACCTGCCAGAGCGGGTAGTTCCAGGGCATGACGGCGAGCACGACGCCGATCGGCTGGTAGCGCACGTACGCCTTGGAGGCGCCGACCTTCGACGGGTCCTCGAGCTCCCAGCCGGCGAGGAAGCCCTCGGCCCTCTCGGCGTAGAACCGCATCGCCTTGGCGGACTTGAGCACCTCGGCGCGGGCCTGGCCGATCGTCTTGCCCATCTCGAGCGTCAGGATGCGCGCGACGTCCTCGACCTCGGCCTCGAGGACCTCGGCGGCGCGCACCATCCAGCCGGCGCGGGTCGCGTAGTCGGTCGCCCGCATCGCCTGGTAGGCGGCGTGCGACTCGGCGATCTTGCGCTCGACCTCGGCATCGGAATCGGCCTCGAACGTCGCCTCGGTGATGCCGGTCGCGGGGTTGATGGTGGCGATGGCCATGGCACTGCCTTTCGGGGGAGAGAACGTCATTATCGATGCCGATTGGATACGAGTATCCGTCAGCGCGCCCGCTCCGCGCAAGCTGTGTGCCGTTCTAGTCCGTAATTGGATGCAATCCGTCGATCGGGCGGTGGCCGCCGATCACTCGACCGCGACCGCCTCGAGGTGGCTCGACATCGCGAGATGGTGCGTCAGGACGGCGGCGCGCATCGCCTCGGCGTCGCGGGCCCGAAGCGCCTCGACCATGGGCCGGTGGATCGAGGCGAGATCCGGCGTCGCGTCTCGCCGCAGCCAGCTCGGCACCGAGGCGTTCGCGATCCACGCGTTGTGCTCGTAGTTGATGAGCGTGGTGTGGACGCCCTCGTAGACGAGGGCGAGGTAGGGGTTCTTCGCGCCCCGGATGAGGGCCGTGTGGAAGGCGGTGTCGACCCGGACGAAGGCGGCGACATCGCCCGAGATCTCGTCGAAGTCGTCGAGGAGAGCCGCGAGCGCGGCGACGCCGGCCGGCGTCGCGAACTCGATCGCGTGCAGCGCCCCCGTCGTCTCGAGCCAGAACCGGAACTGCGCGAGCTTCGGGATCGAGTGCTGGTCGAGGGTCGCCATGAGACCGACCGCGCTCGCGAGTCCGTCCTCCGGCCGTCTGAGCACGAACGCCCCGGAGCGATGCCGCGACTCGATCAGGCCCTTGACGACGAGGATCCGGATCGCCTGACTGACCGTCGGCCGGCTGGAGCCGAGCAGCTCCGCGAGATCGCGCTCGGACGGCAGTCGCGCGCCCCGCTCGAGATCCTCGTCGACGATGAGCTGCTGGATCAGGTCGGCGATCTCCGCAGGCGAACGCGGCACGGCCGGCGGGATGCCGTTGTCGCCGATCGCGATCGACGAGCGCAGCTCCTGCGTCGGGCGCTTCGTACGGGCCATGTCCACTCCTCGTTGGGGACAGCGGCCAGCATATCGATCCACTTGTCGGCCCCTGGACTTTCAGCATAGTATTGGCTAGTCCAGAAACAAAGGAGTCTCCGTGATGACGTCCAGCCGATCCCGGCTCGAGGAGTTCGCCGATCGCATCAGGCTCCGTGCGGTGCGCATGGTGGCGCCGCACGGCTTCGGCTACCTCGGTCAGGCGCTGTCCTGCGCCGAGCTGGTCGCCGCGCTGTTCGCCGATCACTACGAGGCGGAGCGCGACGATCTCGTCGTCTCGCCGGGTCACTACATCATCGCCGCGTTCGCGGCAGGGCCCGAGATCGGCCTGCTCGACGAGGCGGAGCTCGCGACGTACGGCCACGACGGGTCGCGGCTCGAGGCGATCGGCACGGAGAAGTCGCCGGTCGTCGACCTCGTCTGCGGCTCGCTCGGCAGCGGGCTCTCCGGCGCGGTCGGCTTCGCGCTCGCCAACCGGATGGCCGGCAAGGACGACGCGCGCGTCTTCACCCTCATCAGCGACGGCGAGCTCGAGGAGGGCCAGCTCTGGGAGGCGGTGCTCTTCGCCGCCCACCACCGGCTCGGCGCCCTCACCGTCGTCCTCGACGCGAACGACTCGCAGGTCGACGGACCGGTCTCCTCCATCACGACGCTCGAGCCCATCGCGGCGAAGTTCGAGGCCTTCGGCTGGGCCGCATTCGACATCGACGGGCACGACGCGGATGCCGCGTCCGCGGCGATCGCGGCGGCGATCGCGGACCCGCGGCCGGCGGTCGTGATCGGCCGGACCTCGACGCGGCACGGTCTCGACGTGCTGCCTCCGGATGCCGACGGCCACTTCATCAAGCTGCCGGCGGAGCTCGCCGAGGCCGCGATCGCCGAACTGGAGGCCCGTCTTGCGTAGCCAGCCGTACCCCACCGTGTTGAAGCCCTACGGACGCGCGCTCGTGGAGCTCGCGAAGACCCGCGAGGACATCGTGTGCGTGACCGGGGATCTCACCCGTCAGTGCGAGATCGACCTCTTCCAGGAGGAGATCCCCGAGCGCTTCATCCATGCCGGCATGGCCGAGGCGAACATGGTGAGCATGGCCGGCGCCCTCGCCCGCCGCGGGCACATCCCCTTCGTCCATACCTTCGGCGTCTTCGCGACGCGCCGTCCGCTCGACCAGATCGTCAACTCCGTCGCCTACCCGAAGCTCCCGGTGCGGATCGTCGGATTCATGCCCGGCGTCTCGAGTCCCGGCGGGCCGAGCCACCAGGCGATCGAGGACGTCGCGCTCATGCGCGCCATCCCGGGGATGACCGTCGTCGACGTCGCGGACGCGGTCGAGATCGCGAAGGCACTGCCCGCCATCGTCGATATCCCAGGCCCGGTCTACCTCCGGCTCAAGCGCGGCGAGATCCCAGTGATGTTCGACGAGGACCACGAGTTCCGGCTGGATCGGGCCCAGGTGCTGCGTCCCGGCGGCGATCTGGCGATCATCGCGAACGGCATGATGCTCTCCGCCGCGCTCGCCGCAGCGGACGCGCTCGAAGGGGCCGGCGTCTCGGCGACCGTCGTCAACGTCCCGGTTATCAAGCCGATCGACCGGGCGACGATCGCGGCCGTCGCGCGCAGCGTGCCGGCGGTCCTCACCGCCGAGAACCACACGATCGTCGGCGGCCTCGGCTCCGCGGTCTGCGAGGTCATCGCGGAGGAGGGCATCGGGGTGCCGGTCGCCCGTGTCGGCCTCGACGACACGTTCGCCGAGGGGTCGCGCACGGCGCCGCCGCTCTTCGCGAAGTACGGGCTGAGCACGCAGTCGCTCGTCGATCGCGCCTGGGCGATGCTGCGCCGCGAGGGCGCTGCGCCAGTCGTCCAGGCGGCCCCGGTCGCCGAGGGCGAGTATGCGCCGGTCTGACCCGGAAACGTCTTCAAGAACCACCTCTACCGCGAAGGAGCGAATGGGATGACCACGATCGGCTGGCTCGGGACGGGCCGGATGGGCTCGGCGATGGCGCGCAGGCTGCTTGCCGCCGGCAACGACGTGACGGTTTGGAACCGCACGCGCTCGAAGGCGGAGGAGCTCGCGCCGGACGGCGCGAAGGTCGTCGGCACGCTCGCGGAGCTCGCCGGTCGCGACATCGTCTTCGTGATGGTGAGCACGCCGAAGGACCTCGAGCAGGTCCTGCTCGGCGACGAGGGGCTGCTGTCCGGTGCGAACCGGCCGCGGATCGTCGTCGACTGCTCGACGGTCAGCGTCGAGATCTCGGCGCACGTGCGAGCGGAGCTCGCGGAGCGGGGCGTCGCCTTCCTCGCCTCGCCGATCAGCGGCAACCCCCACGTCGTGGCCGAGGGCGGCTCGATCCTCGTCGCCTCCGGCCCGCGGGAGACGTTCGACGTCGTCGCGCCGTTCCTGCGCTCGATCGGCAAGAACGCGGTGTACGCCGGCGAGGGCGAGCAGTCGCGCATCGTCAAACTCGCGCACAACCTCTATCTCGGCCTCGTCGTGCAGTCGATCGTCGAGGTCACCGTGCTCGCGGAGAAGTCCGGCGTGCCGCGGGAGGCCTTCCTCGAGTTCATGAACAGCACCGTGCTGGCGACCGACTGGGTCCGCAAGCGGACGCCGGACATGCTCTCCCTCGACTGGACGCCGACCTTCACGACCGAGCTCCTGCGCAAGGACTTCGACCTCGGTCTCGCGGCCGCCAGGACGGCGGACGTGCCGATGCCGCTCACCGCCTCCGTGCACGAGCTCCTCGGGACCGCGATCAACCGCGGCTTCCGGGACCAGGACTTCCTCGCCCTCTTCGAGGTCGAGGCCGATTCCGCCGGGCTGGCGCTCAAGCGGAACTGATCGAGACAACAGGAAGAGAAGAGGAACGCGCGCATGTCGCTGCAGGAGTTCGTGCCCACGCCAAGGTTCGAGGACTATCGGGAGGTCTTCAAGGACTTCTTCAAGATGGACCGGAGAGATGACGGCGTTCTGCTGATCCAGGCTCACACGCTCGGCGGTCCGATCCAGCTGAGCGTCCAGAATCATCGCGCCCTGGGGCAGATGCTCAAGGTCGTCGGAGCGGATCCGCAGAACGAGCTCATCATCCTGACGGGCTCGGGGGAGGAGTTCATGATGGACTCCGACCCGGACGGCTTCGAGCTCGAGACGGCCGATCTGCCCTACTGGGCGTACGAGTACGCCTACAAGGACGGCCGGATCAACGTCAGCTCGCTCATCAACGACATCGAGGTCCCGACGATCGGGCTCCTGAACGGCCCCGGCTTCCACACGGAGATCGTGACGATGTGCGACATCACGCTCGCCGCCGATGACGCGACCATCTTCGATCTGCACTTCGACATCGGCTCGGTGCCGGCCGACGGGATCCACAACGCGATGCAGGAGCTGCTCGGCACGAAGCGCGCCGCGTACGCGCTGCTCACCGGCGAGGCGATCACGCCGCAGAAGGCGCTCGAGTACGGTCTCGTCAACGAGGTGCTGCCGCGCGAGGAGCTCATCCCGCGCGCGTACCGGATCGCCGACCACATCATGTCGCAGCCCCGGGTGACCCGGCGGCTCACGACGCAGATCGTCCGGCGGCCGTGGAAGCGCCGGATCGTCGACGACCTCGACGGCGGCTTCGGGATCCAGATGTTCGGCCACGTGGCCAAGCAGTCCTCGATCCACGGCAAGGAGCACATCGCGGGGACGGTCGACTACGTCCGCGCGGGTCGTCGGAACAATTTCGACGACTGATCATCGACGGATGCCACGTATGGTTGACATGAATTGGACTAGCCAGTTATATTGTGGACTAGCCAGTATGCGGTCGAGTCACTCCGGCGCGACTGAGATTGGCACGACGGCGGGCACCGGCTCGCCGGCGAACGGACATAGGTGCCGACTCGAAGGAGAGTTGTCATGAACACAGCAATCACCCCCCGCCGGACGCTGATCGGCATCGCCGCGATCGCGACCGGTGGGCTCGTCCTCGCGGGATGCTCGTCCCCGAGCCCCGACCCGTCGCAGTCCGGTCCGGCCGTCGCCGAGCCGGTGACGATCACCATGACGATGCTCACGAGCAACCAGCCGGGCATGGACCCGCTCGTCGAGCGGTTCAACGCGGAGAACACCGACGGGATCACGGTCGAGGTGAGCTACTTCGAGTCCGGCGACCCGTACAACACCGCGATCCCGGCGCAGTTCTCATCCGGCAACGGCAGCGACATCATCCAGGTGATCGGCGGCAGCGCGAGCCCCGTGAGCGTCGGCACGTTCTACGACGCCGGCTACCTCTCGGACCAGTCGAGCGCCCCCTGGGTCTCGGCGATGTACGAGCCGACGAAGCCGCTCTTCGAGGTCGACGGCGCCGTCTACGCGAAGGACTTCGGCGTCTCGCCGCTCGCGATCATGACCTACAACGTCGACCTGTTCGAGGACAACGGCTTCGAGGTCCCGCAGACGTTCGGCGAGCTGATCGATCTGTGCGGCTCGATCTCCGCGCTCGGCGTCGTGCCGCTGTCGTGGGGCGGCGCGTCGTACGCGGTCAACGCGAACAACGTCGCGGTCATCGCCGGCAGCACGGTCTTCGTCGACGACCCCGACTGGCTCCAGCAGCGCCTCGCCGGCGACACGACGTTCGCCGACTCCGGCTGGGCGGACGCGCTCGGCCAGCTGCAGCAGATGATCGACGCGGGCTGCTTCTCGCCCGGCACGGCCGGCATGGCGCTCAACGACATGCTGACCACGTTCGGCAGCGGACAGGCCGCGATGATGTTCACCTACGGCGGTCTCAACGGCCGAGTGCTCGCCCAGTCGCCGGACATGAACATCGCGATGTTCCCGTTCCCGGCCGAGCGCAGCGCGGACACGCGCATCACGGTGCAGTCGGCGGGCGGCCTCGCGGTCTCGACCCAGTCGAAGAACCCCGACGCGGCGAACGCCTTCCTCGAGTGGCTGTCCAGCGACGAGATCGCGGGCGAGCTCGCGGCGAGCAACTTCCTCATCTCGACGCCCGAGGCCAACTCCGGCAACCTGCCGGAGATCTACAGCGGCCTCACCGAGGCGTTCACGACGCCTGGCCTGATCATCGCCGACGTGACGGCGCAGTGGCCGAGCCCGGCGTTCAACACGGCGTTCGGGACGAGCATCCAGGGTATGTTCACCGGTCAGAAGACGGCCGCCGACGTCCTCGCGGACGCCGACGTCGCCTTCGACGACGCCATCAAGTAGAGATCGAAACGGCACTGAGCACGACGCCGCTCGGCCTGGCGACACACGCCGCCAGGCCGAGCGGCCGCAATGGAAGGGACCAACCGAAGTGTGGCTGAGGAGAAGGGGCGGGTCGAGGCACGTGAGCGAGCTGTGACCGCGACCGCTACGCCGCCCGTCGCGGTCGCCCCGCGTCGTCGACGGCCCCGCATCCCCATGCGCCGGGTCCCGTGGCTGATCGCGGTCCCCGCGATCGCGCTCATGATCGGACTGCGCTTCGTCCCCGCGATCTTCAGCGGCGGCTACGCGTTCACCGACTGGACCGGCCTCTCGCTCGACGCGAACTTCATCGGCTTCGACAACTTCGTCGGCATCTTCACGAGCGAGATCACGCGCAACGCGGTCCTGCACACGCTGATGTTCGCCGGCCTCCTGCTCGTCTTCGCGAACGTCTTCGGCCTCGGCCTCGCGATGCTCCTGCACCGCGGGCTCAAGTCGCGCAACCTGCTTCGCGCGGTGTTCTTCCTGCCATTCGCCCTCAGCCATCTGGCGACCGGCTACGTCTGGCAGTACATCTTCAGCTACACCGGCCCGCTCAACGAGTTCCTCGGCGCGATCGGGCTCACCTCCTGGCAGAAGACGTGGCTCGCCGACCCGACCTGGTCGGTCTACACGATCGTCGCCGTCCTCGTCTGGCAGTACACCGGCCTCGCGATGATCATCTACCTCGCCGGGCTCGAGGGCATCTCGGAGGAGCTCGACGACGCGGTCGCGGTCGACGGCGCCTCCTGGTGGCTCAAGTTCCGCCGCGTCACGCTGCCGCTGCTCGCGCCGTCGGTCACGATCGCCTCGGTGCTGACGCTCATCTACGGACTCGGAGCCTTCGACCAGGTCATCGCGCTCACCGGCGGCGGACCCGTCGGGGGGACGGAGACGCTCGCGACCCTCGTCGTCAGGCACACCTTCACCTTCGGCCAGTTCGGGTACGGGTCCGCGCTCGCATTGCTGCTCGCCACCATCGTCGCGATCCTCTCGATCACGCAGACGTCGGTGCTCAGATGGTGGGAGAACCGACAGTGAGAACGCGATACACCTGGCGCACGTTCAGCCGCGAGCTCATCGCGCTGATCCTCGCGGTGCTGATGATGATCCCGCTCTATCTGCTGCTCATCGTCGCCCTCAAGCCGTCGAAGGACATCTTCACGTCCGCGGCGAACCTGCCGATCCCGCCGCAGTGGGGCAACTTCGCGACGGCGTGGAACAACGCGGGCGAGGGCGGCCTCGGCAGCGCGATGCTGAGCAGCATCGTCATCACGATCGGCTCGGTCGTCTTCCTGGTGCTCCTCGGCTCGCTCTGCGCGTGGGTGCTCGCCCGTCGCCCCGGGCGCCTGAGCAATGCGCTCTACATCCTCTTCCTGCTCGGGATCATCCTGCCCTTCCAGCTGAGCATCATCCCGCTCTACGTCGGGCTGCGCTCGATCGGACTCGTCGGCAACTACGCCGGCATGATCCTGCTCTGGGTCGGCGTCATGATGCCGCTGGCGGTCTTCCTGTACACGGGGTTCGTCCGCCAGCTCCCGCACGACTACGAGGAGGCGGCGAGGATGGACGGGGCGGGCACGTTCCGCGTCTTCATCCGGGTCGTCTTCCCGCTGCTGCGCCCGATCACCGGGACCGTCGCCATCCTCACCGGCATGTTCATCTGGAACGACTTCTTCGCGTCGCTCATCTTCCTGAGCGGCAGCGACTACCAGACGCTGCCGGTCGCCATCTACTCCTTCGTCGGGGAGTACGTCACGCAGTGGAACTTCGTCTTCGCGGCGGTCGTCATCGCTCTGGTGCCGCTCGTCGCCTTCTTTATCGTCGCCCAGAGGCAGATGATCCGCGGCTTCGCGGGTGGGATCAGGGGGTAGCAGCGTGGCTTCGATCACACTGGCCAATGTCGGCAAGATCTACAAGGGCGGCAACCGAGCCGTCGACGATCTGAACCTGGACATCGCCGATGGCGAGTTCATGGTCTTCGTGGGGCCGTCGGGCTGCGGCAAGACGACCGCGCTGCGCATGGTCGCGGGCCTCGAGGACATCAGCGAGGGCACGATCAGTATCGGCGACCGGGTCGTCAACGAGATCGACCCCGGCAAGCGCGACATCGCGATGGTCTTCCAGAACTACGCGCTGTACCCGCACATGTCGATCTTCGAGAACATCGCGTTCCCGCTGCGAGCCCGGCGAGTGCCGAAGGCGGAGGTGCGCGAGAAGGTCGAGCGCACCGCGAAGCTGCTCGGCCTCACCGAGTTCCTGCCGCGCAAGCCCCGCACCCTCTCGGGCGGTCAGCGCCAGCGCGTCGCGATGGGCCGCGCGATCGTCCGCGAGCCGCAGGCCTTCCTCATGGACGAGCCCCTGTCGAACCTCGACGCGAAGCTGCGCATGCAGATGCGCTCGGAGATCTCGAACCTCCAGGCCGAGTTCGGCGTCACGACGATCTACGTCACGCACGACCAGGTCGAGGCGATGACGATGGGCTCTCGGATCGCCGTCATGCGCAAGGGCGTGCTGCAGCAGCAGGGGGCTCCCCAGGACGTGTACGAGCGACCCGTGAACATGTTCGTGGCGGCGTTCATCGGCTCGCCGGGCATGAACTTCTTCCGCGCGAGCCTGCGCGCGGACGATCGGGGGCACGCGCTCGAGCTGCCCGGCCAGAGCGTCCGGCTCCCGGACGACGTCGTGCGGGAGCGGCCGGCCCTCGCCGGCTACGCCGATCGCGACCTCGCCGTCGGCGTGCGGCCCGAGCACCTCACCCTCGGCGGTGACGGCGGCCCGACGATGAGCGCGACGGTGCTTCGCAGCGAGATGCTCGGCGCCGAGCGCCTCGTGCACATCGCCCTCGCGGCGCGCCCCATCGTCACGGACGAGGTGATGGAGGCCGCGGCCGATGTCGATCCGACGACGGTCGCGGCGCTCGCGGACGACTCGGAGGAGCGGCAGGTCTCGATGATCCTCCGCGCGTCGCCCGCGGCCCACGTCGAGGCCGGCTCGACCGTCCAGATCGGGCTCGTCGCGCCGCACCTGCATTTCTTCGACCTCGCGACCGGGGCCGTGATCGTCGACTGATCTCGGCGACGAACGACACGTCCCGGCATGGATCGCCGGGGGATTTGGAGCATCGATGGGTGAGTTCCACGACGACGAGAACCTCTTCGTCGTCTTCACGGACAGCGTCGAGGGCGCTGACGAGGAGTTCAACCGCTGGTACGAGGAGCACCACGTCGAGGAGATCCTCGGCGTCGACGGCTTCGTGTGGGCGCAGCGGTACAAGCTCCACCCGGATCAGCGACCGGGAATGGAGCCTCCCGCGTGGCGCTATCTGGCCCTCTACGGGCTCGAGGGCGTCATCGCGGACATCCATCCCAAGCTCGCGGAGGCCTCGCAGGGCTTCGTGAAGACCGCCGCGCTGCGGGAGGGGAGCCGCGCCTGGGTCTTCGAGCCGATCGGGCCGCGGATCGAAGGAAGCCGAGTCGAGGAGGATCAGGCATGAGCGAGTTCGACCACCAGTGGGAGCGAGGCTGGCAGCGCTACGGCTTCGACAACCAGCCGTTCACGGATCGTGCGATCCACGGGTCGTCGTCGCCGATCTCGTTGCACCTCGCGTTCAATCGCGGTGTCTGGCAGCCGCACATCACGTTCGCGACGATCCCGCCGGACACCCCGGGGCAGGCGATCGGCATGCACGTCCATCGCGACGTGCCCTCCGGCAAGGACGTCGAGGAGTGGTACATCATTATCGACGGCACGGGCGAGATGACGTTCTCCAACGGCGACATCGTCACGGCGGGCGCGGGCGACATGCTCGCGATCTGGCCGGGGACCGCGCACTCGTTCCGCGCGATCGGCGGACCGGTCCGGCTCATCTCGATCACGCCGCAGATGTTCACCTCGTCGTCGCCGGTCGACGAGTGGCCCGACGAGTTCAACCCCCGGATCCGCATCGTCCACGTCGACGACGCGATGAACGTCCTGCGAGCGGAGTGCACCGACTGCGGTGCGACGTGGGTCCAGGGCGAGGACGACCGCGCGTCCGCGGGGCTGCCGGTCTGGGCGCGCGAGCACGAGGGAACGGTCGCAGCGCCGTGAGACTCGGCGGCAACCTGTGGCGGCCGCTCGACCTGCATTCACTCGACGAGTTCGTGCCGATCTTCGATCGCTACGGGCTCTCCGCGGTGATGGCGCCATCCGGCTTCGAGCAGCTGAGCGACGACGAGGCGTCGGCGTTCGGCGATCGCGCCCGAGCGCTCGGCATCGTCGTCGGCGAGTCGCATTCCCGTCCCAATCTCATGATCCGCGACGAGGAGGAGCGGACCCGTCGCATCGAGAACCTCCGCGTCGGCATCCGCAAGTCGCGGCTCATGGGCGTGCGCGGCGTGTGCATCCTCGTCGGCAGCGTCGCCCCGGAGGACCATCTCGCCGCACCGCATCCCTACATGTACACGCGCGAGGCGATGTCCGAGTTCCGCGAGATCATGCTCCGCGCGCTCGATCGCTGGGAGGACGGCGACCCGCCGGTGCTCGTCGAGCCGTGGACGACGTCGTTCTTCTTCCAGCCCGATGCCATCCGCGAGTTCCTCGACAGCGTCGACCACCCCGGGATCGGGCTGCACCTCGACCTCATGAACATGGTCGATCAGTACCACTACTACCGCACGACGGAGCTGATCGAGGAGACGTTCGACCTGCTCGGCCACTACATCGGCGGCGTCCACTTCAAGGACCTCATCTGGGACTGGCACCACATGCTGCTGAAGCTCGACGAGGTGCCCGTCGGCAAGGGCGTGATCGACTACGCCGCCTACGTGCGTCGGGTCGCGCAGCTCGGCATCGACGACCTCACCTGCTACGTCGAGCACTTCCCGACCGAGGGGGACTACGCCGTCAGCTTCGCCCGCCTGCACGAGCTCGCGCAGGAGATCGGCCAGCCCTTCCTGCGCCGCGTGCCGGAGGCGAGTTGACGCACCGCGCGCGTTCCGGGGTCGAGCTGCTGCTCACCGGCGGGCGGATCACGACGTTCGCCGGCGCCGACCAGGGCCCCGCGGAGGTCGAGGCGGTCGCGATCGGCGGCGGTCGGGTGCTCGCCGTCGGCAGCGCTGCGCAGCTCGAGGGCTACGCGGGTAGCGCGCAGCGGGTCGTCGACCTCGGCGGCCGTCGCGCGATCCCGGGGCTCGTCGACTCGCACATCCATGCGGTGCGAGCCGGTGCGAGCTGGTCGGTGTCGCTGCACTGGGAGGACGTGCGCAGCGTGCCCGAGGCGCTCGAGACGATCCGGGCGAGGGCGGCGGCGGTCCCGCCCGGCACGTGGATCCCGGTCATCGGGGGCTGGCACCGGCTCCAGCTCGCCGAGCGCCGGGTCCCGACGCCGCAGGAGCTCGACGCGGTCGCCCCCGAGCACCCGGTCTACATCCAGGAGACCTACAACGTCGGCGTCCTCAATCGCGCCGGACTCGTCGCATGCGGCTGGGCCGGAGCCGAGACCGCGGATCCCGTCCGCGGCGAGCTCGAGCGCGATGCCGATGGCGCCCCGACCGGTGTGATCCTCGGCACCGGTGCCTTCGCGATCCCCACGCAGCTCGCACTCGCCGTCGATCGCGAGACGGCGAGTGCCGGGACCGTCGCGATGGCGCAGGAGTTCGCCGCGCACGGACTCACCGGTGTGCACGACGGCGGGGGCATGCTCGTGCGCCCGAGCGACTACGAGCCCCTCTTCGACGCCTGGCGGGCCGGCGCGCTGCCGGTGCGGTTCCGGCTGTTCGTCTGCGCCTGGGATCGGGGCGGCGAGCTCGCGAACTTCGACGCGCTCACGACCTACCAGCAGCACGACTTCGGCGACGATGTGCTCCGGGTCTGCGGCGCCGGCGAGCTCGTCCATACGGGCTGCCACGACCTCGAGGGCATGACCGAGTTCGAGGTGAGCGACGGCGACGCGGCGGAGCTCGTCGACATCAGTCGACTGTGCGCCGAGCGCGGCTGGCGGATGTCGATGCACGCCGTGCGCGCCGAGACGCTCACGCGCGTGCTCGACGCCTGGGAGCAGGTGGAGGCGCAGACCGGTCTCGTGAAGGGGCGACGCTGGTCGATCGTCCATGCGGACGCCGCGAGCCCGCGGCAGCTGGACCGGATCGCGGCCCTGGGGCTCGGCGTGCTCTTCCAGAACCGGCACACGCTCAAGGCGGACGACTATCTCGAGGCGTGGGGCCACGACGCGACCGCGAACGCCCAACCGGTCGACGGGGTGCGCCGGCGTGGCATCCCCCTCGGGCTCGGCACGGACGCGACGCGGGCGAACTGGTTCTCGCCCTGGGCGTCGATCGCCTGGTTCGTGACCGGCCGCGCGGCTGGGGGAGGCGGCGTCCGCAGCCCCGAGCACCTGCTGAGCCGGGAGGAGGCGCTGCGCGGCTACAGCGCCGACGCGGCCTGGTTCACGGGCGAGGAGGACCGCCGCGGTCGTCTCGTGCCCGGCTACGACGCCGACCTCATGGTCCCGACGCTCGATCCCTTCGCCTGCGGCGACGACGAGCTCGCCGACATCCGCAGCGATCTGACCATCATGGGCGGTCGTATCACGCACGCGGCGGGCGACTTCGCCCTCGCCGGTGAGCGGGGCGCGCCGACGGATTCGGGACGCGGGCTGGTTTGAACGGGATCGTTCTGGAATAATCTGGATAAGCCACAATGCCGATCGCTCGGACGAGTGGTCGAGACAACGAAGTCGAACTACGAAGGGAACCTGTCATGGCCTATGGCGACTCGCCGGTCGAGCGTGAGACCGATCATCTGTTCTACGCCTTCACCGACACGGACATCCGGGAGCCGGGCGCGTTCCAGGCGTGGGCCTCGAACATCGACGCCATCCTCGGCGGCGGCACGAGCTGGGGCACCCGATTCTTCGCCGACCCCGACCAGCGGCCCGGCGCCGTCAACGTGCCGCAGTGGCAGTACTTCGCGCCGTTCGGGTTCCAGGGCGACGCCGCGGACGTGCAGCGCGCCCTGACCGCGCTGCACACGGCCGCCGCCGAGGAGCGGCTCGACGCCGTCGTGTGGGCGTACGAGGCCGTGGGTCCGTTCGTGCACAAGCGGGACGGGCTGCCGGGCAGCCGCGACGGCAGCGCGCCGCTGCGGGCGGCGACCCCGCCGACCGAGGATCTCAAGCACGTGTTCATGGCGCTCACCGACGCGGTCGACGGCCGCGAGGAGGAGTTCAACCACTGGTACGACACGGAGCACGTCCCGGACGTCGTCTTCGTCGAGCCGTTCCTCTCGGGGCGTCGGTTCAAGCTCGTCGGCGGGGTCGGCCCGCGCCGGTGGGGGTACGTCTCGATGTACCGGCTCATCGGCGATGTGCCGGCGGCCCACCAGTCGCTCCGGGACAACCACGACGCGGGCAACGGCACGATGACGGAGGCCATCCAGCACGACCACGGCGCCTGGATCTTCACCATGATCGAGGACTGATCCGACGCGGAATGCGGTTCCGGCCCCTCACGGCCGGAACCGCATCGGCGTCGTGCGACGAGCAGAGGAAGCCCCCGTGGTGATCTCCACGAGTCGAGCGGTGCCCGGCCGCGTCCGCGGGACCGTCGGCGCGACGTTCCTCATGATGAACGCGTCGATCGGCGGTGCGTTCGCATTCACGGTGACGTCGGGCACCGCGCACTTCCAGGTCGAGACCTCGACCTACCTGCTCGCGCTCACCTTCTGGCTGGTCGCCGGTGCCGTGAGCATGCCGTTCATCGGCCGACTCGTCTCCCGTTTCGGGGTCAGACGCGTCTCGCTCCCGTGCGGGCTCGTGTGCGCGGCCTGCCTGACCGGAATGGCGCTCGCCCCGAACGTCGAGACGTTCTTCGTCTGCTCCGCGCTGATCGGCGTGCCGTGGAGCGGCTGCGCCGTGATGCCCTCGACGACCCTGACGACGGGCTGGTGGGACGGACACCCCCACCGCGGGCTCGCGGTCGGCATCGTCGCGGCGTCCGCCGGAGTCGGCGGCGTGCTCTGGGGATTCCTCACGCCGTACGCCATCGCGCTCGGCGGGTACCGGCTCGGCATGCTCTCGCTCGCGGCCAGCGTGCTCCTCCTCGTCGTCGTCGGCGGCCTCGTGTGCGTCGTCGATCCGCCGCGGGCGACCGATCCCGCCGACGCCTCGGGGCGTGCAGCCCCGCCGCCCCGGGCGCGCGTCGACCTCCGCGCGGTCGGACCGATCGCCGTCGGCGCGCTCTTCGCGGGCAGCGCGGTGGTCCTCTCCGTGATCCTCGGCACGATCCTCGAGCACAGCGGCCTCGACTCGTCCCTGATCCCGCTCGCGTTCGCCATCAACTCGGTCGGCGTCATCGTCGTCGGCCCCCTGCTCGGCGCGGCCCACGACCGCCTGGGCTTCGGCTGGATGCTCGGCATCATCGCGATCGTCGAGGTCGCGGTGATCCCCTTCATCGTGATCCTGCCGTATCTCGCGCCGTTGCTGCTGCTCGTCGTGCTGCCCCTGTCGACGCTCGCCCTGAACTTCGCGCCGACCGTCCTGCCGCTCGCCGTCTCGCGCGTCGTGCCGTCCGCGTCGTACGCCGCGAACTACGGGATCGTCTCGTCCGGCCTGACGTCCGGCACGGCGATCGGCGCCCCGCTCTGGGGGCTCGTCCTCGATCGCTCGGGCTCCTACGACCTCGCCATCTGGCTCAGCATCCCGCTCGGGCTCGCGAGCTTCGCGATCGTCGGCGCCGCGGTACGGCGCGCGGGCAGGCGCGCGGCCGCACCGTAGCGCGCGGACGCCGTCGCGGGCCGGATGCGGCACCGGCGTCGAGGGAGCGCGGCGTCACTTCCTGTACTGCTACGGGTTGAAGAGCACCTCGACTTCGGACGTCTCGCCGACGTTCTCGACCGATCTGGACGCGGTCAGACCGGTCGAATCGGAGAGTGTCGAGTCCGTGGCCCCAAGATCCCGAAGATCTGGTGCAGTGCCTCTGATCGAGTTGTCGATTGACAGCTTTGCAATCGGTTGTACACTTTCAATCAATCGGTTGCGGTGTCGATGGCGACGGCGATCCCATGCCCCCGCGATGAGTCGGAGCGAAGGGGCAGGTGTGAACGCGAGCACTCGGGTCGAGCGGTCGGATACGGGATTCGGCCAGCAGGTCAGGCGTTTCTTCACCGGAAGCTACCGCACGGAGATCCGAATCCTGCTCGTCGTCCTGTTGCTCGTCGTCCTGTTCGTGCTCATCTACCCCGAACAGTTCGGGACGCTTCGCAACGCGGAGAACATGAGCCGGTACACGGCGGTGCTCTTCGTCGTCGCGCTCGGCCAGATGTTCGCTCTCCTCGTTGGTGGCTTCGACATCTCCGTCGGCGCGACCATGGGTCTTGCCTCCACGATCGGGGCGATCGTGATGGTGAACGCCGGCACGACGCTCGGCGTCGTCGCAGGGGTCGCCTCGGGTGCGGTAGTCGGTGTGCTCAACGGCATCCTGATCGGAGTTTGCCGGGTCAGCCCATTTGTCGCCACGCTCGGCACCATGACGCTCGTCGGCGGACTTGCCGACTTCATCACGGGCGGCAAGAGCGTCTCTGGACTGCCGGAGGAGTTCGGATGGTTCGGCCGCTTCGACTGGGGCCCCATCCCCTCCACAGTGGGCATCGCCGTAATCATTGGCGTGCTCGGCTGGGTGCTGCTGAGTCGGACACGCGCCGGGCTTAACATCTATGCAGTCGGTGGCAGTCGCGGCACCTCGATCCTCGCCGGCCTTCCCGTCGTGCGAATCGAGGTCCTCGCGTACGCGCTCTGCGGCACGCTCGCGGGCGTCGCCGGCATGATGCTCTCCTCGCGCGTCCTCATCGGCCAGGCTGCGCTCGGGAGTGGGTACGAGCTGACTGCGATCGCTACGGCGGTCATCGGCGGGGTCGCCATCGGCGGCGGGACGGGTCGGATCCTCGGTGTCGTCTTCGGCGTACTGCTGCTCAGCGTCATCACCACCGGCATGAACATCGCTGGGCTGTCCGAGTTCATCCAGCGGATGCTCACCGGGGCGGTCCTCATCATCGCGGTGCTCGTCGACCAGTTCCGCGGCCGAGGCACGGCGCGAGCCTCGCGTCTCGCGAAGCCGTTCCGTCGGCCGGTCAAGTCCAGCTGAGCTCGCCAGTCGCAAGCACTTCCCCACCTGACAACCCCACCGAAAGGAAACTGATGCGCACCAACATCCTCTTCGCGGCGCCGCTCGTCGCGGGAGCCCTCGCCCTCTCCGGCTGTGCCGCGTCCGGCACGCCAGGAGGTTCGATCGCACTCGGCACCTCGCTCGACTGCACCTCGAGCCCGACCCAGGACGAGCTCCTGGCCTACCAGGTGCCGAAGGCGAAGGAGCCCTACACGATCTCGCTCATGCAGGTGAGCTCGGCCGGCTACTACTACGCGGCGATCGACAATGGTGCTGACGAAGCCGCCGCTGCCGCGGGCGTGGATCTCGTCAAGTTCTCCGCCGACGGCTACGCCTCGCCGGACCTACAGCTCAAGCAGGTTCAGGACGCGATCCAGGCCGGCAGCGATGCGATCGTCATGGCCCCGTCTGACATCCAGGGTTCCGTGCCGGTCGTCGATGTCGCGACCGAGGCCGGCCTCCCCGTCATCAACATCTCGTCCGAGGTGGCGAGCCCTGACGTGAAGATGGTCATGCAGGACGACTACACCTTCGGTCAGCTCGCGGCCGACCGGATCGCCGAGATCATGGGTGAGGAGGGCGGCACCGGTATCCTCATCGCGGGGCCGGCGAACGCCACCTGGTCGCAGCGGCGCACCGAGGGATTCCAGGATCGTGTCGCCGAGAAGTACCCGCAGCTCAAGATCGCGGCCGCACCTACGCAGAACGTCGACCCTGCCGAGGGCCTGCGATCCTTCGAGGATGCGGTCCAGGCGACTCCCGACGTGGACTGGATCTTCGCGGTCCACTACTACATCCTGCAGCCCGGGTCGCTTCCTGACGAGTACCGCGGTGTGGTCAAGTACGTCGGCGGCGGCTATGAGCCGGACTCGATCGCCGCGCTCCAGGACGGCTCCATGGACTCGGTCTTCGGTCTTGCGCCGCGGTGGATGGGCATTCTCGGCGTCGGATACGCCGTTGCGGCCCTGAACGGCGACGACGTGCCCGCGGTGACCTGCGTGCCGATCCCGTTGTTCACGTCGGAGGACATCGGATCGCCCTTCGCAGACGCGGAGCTGATCCCGTAGTGATGAGGCAAGATGAGGCGCTCGTCCGGCTCCGGGGTATCGGCAAGTCCTACCCCGGAGTCCGGGCGGTCGACTCGATTGATCTCGACTTCCGCGCGGGTGAGGTGCATGCCCTCATCGGCGAGAATGGCGCAGGGAAGTCGACCCTCGTCAAGATCCTGACGGGTCTGGAGACCCCCGATGTCGGCAGCATCCTGATCGATGGGCAGCCGGCTCACCTCCGCTCGCCCGGCGCCGCGCGTCGCGCGGGCGTGAGCCTTGTGCCACAGGAGGCCGCACTCGTTCCGAACCTCAGCGTCGGCCGCAACGTGCTGCTCACCTCGACCCCGGGGTGGGTGCGTCGGGTGCGTCTCACCCCGGGGGAGCGAGAGGCGGTGGTCGCCGCGCTCGCGCGCGTGGGCGCGGACGCGATCGCCCCGGAGACGCCCGCGACCGAGCTCGCGGCAGCCGAGGCACGACTCTGCCAGATCGCGGCGACGCTGATCGACCCGGGTCGGCTGCTCGTCCTCGATGAACCGACCGCCGTGCTGGCGGACGCGGACGCTGAGCTGCTGCTCCAGCGCCTCGACGCACTGCGTGCAGCCGGGACGAGCATCCTCTACATCAGCCATCGACTCGGCGAGGTCCAGCGCCTCGCCGACCGCATCACCGTCCTGCGCGACGGAGTCGTCGTCGGGACGTTCGAGCGTGGCGAGGTCGATCGGGGCGAACTGATTCGGCTCATGGCGCGCAAGCAGGGTGATGAGCCCACGTCCGCCCAGCCCGCACCCGTGCGGCAGCCCGGAGTCCCGTCATCGAGCGCCGTCGTGCTCTCGGTCCGCGGGCTCACCCGCACCGGCGTGTTCGAGCACATCGCATTCGACGTGCGCGCAGGCGAACTGGTGGGAATCGCCGGCATTCAGGGCTCAGGCCACGGGCGTCTGCTCGAGACGATCGCCGGTGCCGCTGCGGCGCAGGGGGGCTCGATCGAGGTGGACGGCAGGCCGGTGGAGACGGGATCACTCCGGACCGCGCTCACCGCGGGTATCCGACTTGTGCCGGAGGAGCGCCGGGAGCGCGGCATCGTCGGACCGCTCTCGATTCGCGACAATCTCGCCATCGGCTTCGACTCGGACCCGCAGCGCCGATTCTTCCGCGACCGCCGAGCGGAGCGCGCCGCCGCATCGAAGGCGTTCGCCGACCTCGATATCCGGGCCGCGGGCGCCGAAACGGCGACGATGACCTTGAGCGGGGGCAATCAGCAGAAGGTCGTCATCGCTCGGGTGCTGGAGAGCCGCCCGCGAGTAATGCTCCTCTCGGAGCCGACGCAGGGTATCGACGTGCGTGCGAAGGCTGAGATCCTCGGGCTGCTGCGCCGGGTCGCGCGTGAACAGGACATCGCGATCGTCCTTGCGTCTTCGGAGTTTGAGGAGCTCCTCGACTTCGCTGACACGATTCACGTGCTTCGCCTTGGCCGGATCTCTGCGACGATGCGGGGAGCCGATGCGACCTACGCCGCCGTCCTCGAGGCGGCGGTCCCATGACGTCGACCGCGAGGCCGACCCGATTCCGGTGCGAGACCGGACGAGAGGAACGATGACGATGAAGGCGCACCAGGAGGCGCAGGAGCGGCAGCAGGCGGCGCTCGTCGCCGCGGGTCGGGCGCACGCGGATCTCGTGCTGGTCGGCGGACGCATCCTCAATGTCCACACGGGACGCATCGCTCGCGGCGACATCGCGATCTCGGGATCGCGGATCGCGGCGATCGGCGATGTCTCGCACACCCTCGGTCCGGACACCGAGCAGATTGACTGCACCGGACGGTATCTGCTCCCGGGCTTCATCGACACCCATATCCATCTCGGCGGCTCGCAGCTCGTCATACAACGTCTCGCAGAGGTCTTGGTGCCGCACGGGACGGTCGCAGTCTGCACCGACTTCTATGAGATCGGCACGATCGGCGGCATCGACAGCGTGCTGCGGGAACTCGAGGCGGCGCGGGGCAGCGGCGTGGACATCCTGCTATCGCCGTTCTTCGCCGCGGTGCTTGGGATCGGCCAGTTCGGCAATCTCGAACGCTTCTCCTATGACGATCTCGTCGCACTCCTCGAGCACGAGGACTGCGTGGAGCTCAGGGAGTGGAACTGCTGGGCCGACTGGATCCCGCTCGAGGGCCAGCGCCGAGTCTACGAGACCGCGCTGCGGCTCGGACGCACGATCGGCGGCCACCTGGAAGGGCTCGAAGGTCGCCTGCTGCAGGCGTCGGTCGCGCTCGGTGCCCGCTCCGAGCACGAGGCTGTCTCGACGCAGGAGGCGCTCGAGCGCTGGGAGCTTGGCGTAGGGGTGCAGATCCGTGGCGGCTCGGCAGCTCGCGACTTCGACGACCTCGTCCCGGCGATCACGGAGCGGGGGGCGGATGCCTCGCATTTCAGCTTCTGCACCGACGAGCAAGAGCTTGCCTCGCTCGCGGATCTCGGGCACATCGATCGGCTCGTGCGGCGGGCCATCCGCGACGGTATCGCGCCCGTCGACGCGATCCGAATGGCGACGATCAACGCTGCGAAGACGATTGGCATCGACAAGGACTACGGCTCGATCACGCCGGGACGCTTCGCATCGATCGTCGCGGTCGACGACCTTGCGACCTTGCCGATCTCCTTCGTGCTGAGCCGCGGCTTGCTTGCCGCGCGCGAGGGACGCTACCTGCTCGAGCCGCGACTCGCTGACTATGCGCGCGATCGAAGCTCCGTGGTGATCGACGAGCCGATCCGCCTGGACGACTTCCTGTTGAGGGAGCCCGATGGGCCGCTACTCGCCCGCGTCATCGGTGTCACACCCGGCAAGCTCGCGACGACGGAGCTCCAGCGGACCATCGTCGTCGAAGGCGGACGTCTCGTCGATGCCGACGACATCGCGAAGATCTCGGTCATCGATCGCCACCTCGGGGGTGAGGAGCGCGCGATCGGACTGATCAGCGGTTTCGGGATCCGTCGTGGCGCGGTCTCCGCGACTGTCAACCCGGGCATGATGAACCTGATGACGGTCGGCGTCGACGAAGCGGACATGCGTCTTGCGGCAGAGACGGTCGCGGGTCTCGGCGGCGGCCTCGCGGTCGTGGTCGACGGTCGGGTCGTCGCGTCCGCGGCGCTGCCGGTCCACGGCATTCTCAGCGACGCGCCGTCTGCCGAGGTCATCGCCGACTGCCGTGCGATCGAGCACGCGATTAGGGACGAGATGGGCTCCGAGTTCGAGGGCCTCATCAGCATGGCCGGCTTCGCCTGTCTCGCGGTGAGCATCCCGAGCCTCAAGATCACCTCGCGCGGCCTCGCCTCGATTGCGCGCAACGGCGACAACCATCCCGTCTCACTGCGCGTCGAAGGCTGACGGGGTAGCTGTCCCCCATGCGGTCGCGCGCCCACCCGATCGGGGCGGACGCGGTGCCGTCGATCGTCGCCTGGCTCGGGAACCAGCCGTAGCGCGCCGGACGGCGACGCCGCCGGACCCGTGCGGGCCCGACGGCGTCGTCGGAGATGCTGCCGCTCCCGAGGGAGCGCGGCCTCACTTCTTGTACTGGTACGGGTTGAAGAGCACCTCGGCCTCGGGGATCTCCGGGAACTGCCCGGCCACCCACTCGTCGCCGACCTCCTTCTCGAGGTACGAGACGGTGTCCTCGAGCTTCGCGCGGACCGACTTGAGGTCGCCGGCGACGAGCTTGCCCTCGGACTTGACGACCTCGCCGCCGACGAGGACCGTGTGCACGTCGCCGCGCTGGGCCTGGTACACGACCTGGCCGTACGGGTTGATGAGCGGCGCCCACGTCGGGGAGTCCTCGTTCTTCAGCAGAACGACGTCGCCGAGCTTGCCCTTCTCGAGCGAGCCGATCAGGTGGTCCTTGCCGATTGCCTTCGCGCCGCCGCGGGTGGCGAGGTCGACGACGTCCTCGACGCGCGTGCGCACGTGCGTGATCGTCTCGGCCGGCTCCTTGAGGTGCGCGAGGTAGTGCTCGAGCGCGCGGTCCGCGTTGACGGTCGCCCGCATCGCGGAGAACAGGTCCGAGGACTGCCACACGCTCGTGTCGACCGAGAGCGAGCCCTGGATGCCGTACTTGCGCAGCTCGTGGAGCGGCGGGTAGCCCTGGCCGCAGGTGTCCTCCGACTCGGTCGCGAGCGAGACGTTGCCGCCGGTCGCCGCGATCTTGAGGTAGGAGTCCTGCGAGAGCGAGGCGGCGTGCACGTAGGTGTAGCCCTCCTTCATGACTCCCGCCTCGTAGGCGTTCTTGATGCCCCAGTCGTTCGTCGCGCCCCACACGCCGGCGTGCGTCGTGACGCGCAGGCCGAGCTCCTCGGCGGCGCGGTAGGCCTCGAGCTCGGGGAAGTTCTCGTCCTGGTCGGAGACGTCGAACGCGATCTGGGTGCCGAACATCCCGGAGTCGTCGCGCGAGGTGGTGAGGATCTTCTGGACCTCGGGGTCCTTCGCCCACTCCCACGGGGAGACGTGGATGTTGCCGTAGGCGAAGACGAAGCGGCCCGGGGAGCTCTTGAGGGCCTCGTAGGCCGCCCAGCCGTGGTCCGGGGTGCGCAGGCCGTGCGACCAGTCGACGGTCGTCGTGGTGCCGCCCTCGATCGCGTCGAGCGCCGAGATGAGGTTGCCCGCCGCGTAGTCCTCGGGACGGAACTTCATGCCGTGCTGCAGGTAGTACCAGACGAAGTACTGGGTGAGCGTCCAGTCGGCGCCGTAGGCGCGCATCGCGGACTGCCACATGTGGCGGTGGGTGTCGACCATGCCGGGCATGATGATGCCGCCCGCCGCGTCGATCTCCTTGGTGCCGTCCGGGACCGAGAGGCCGACGCCGACCTCTGCGATCTTGCCGTCGACGACGAGCACGTCGCCCTTCGGCAGGACGGTGTGCTGGTCGTCCATCGTCAGGACGATGCCGTTTCGGAACACGATTGGCTGCGGTGCCATCTCTGCGCTCTCCTCCTTGAATTCGCGGTCGCCCTGGCGGGCGCGCACGAGCGTGCGCGGCTTGACTTTCGCACGTCGGGCGACTTGGATCAAGTTAAGCGCCGCTGAACACCAATGTCCAGCCGCGCTCCAACCAGTTTCAAGGGGTTTCACGCATGAGCGACAGGACGATCATCGTCGTCGGGGGCACGTCCGGGATCGGCCTGGAGATCGCGCGCACGGTCGTCGCGGCCGGCGACAAGGTCATCATCACGGGGCGCGACCAGGCGAACACCGAGGCGGTCGCGGCGAGCATCGGACCGGCGGCGTCGGCGCTCGCGCTCGACATCTCGGAGCCGGACGGCATCGCCGAGGCGCTCGCGCCGGTCGGTCAGGTGCACGGACTGGTCCTCGCCGCGATCGAGCGCGACCAGAACAACATCCGCGAGTACGACCTCGCGAAGGCGAAGCGGCTGACGCTGCTCAAGCTCGTCGGCTACACCGAGACCGTGCACACGCTGCTCGACCGCCTCGAGGCCTCGGTCGACACGGGTATCGTGCTCTTCGGCGGGCGCGCGAAGGACCTCCCGTACCCGGGCTCGACGACGGTCTCGATCATCAACGGCGGCGTGATGGGCATGGTCAACACGCTCGCGCTCGAGCTCGCCCCGATTCGCGTCAACGCGATCCACCCCGGCATCATCGGCGACACCCCGTTCTGGGCCGGCAAGCCCGACGGCGTCCTGTCCGGCTACCAGAGCCGCACGCCGGGCGGCCAGCTCGCGACGACGAAGGACGTCGTCGACACGACGATGTTCCTGCTCTACTCGAAGGGCCTGTCGGGCCAGAACCTCTACGTCGATCGGGGCTGGACCCTCACCTGATCCCGCTCCCCGGGGCTCCGGGAGCGAGCTCTCGGCGGCGTGATTGTATGATGAACGTACATCGCCGAGTCGCATGGATCGTGCGCTCAACGTCGAGAGGATCACGATGACCGTGACTGAGGTCGCCCCCTACACCGACGCCGAATACCGGGCGCTCGAAGACCGTCTGGTGCGCTCGGCGAGGGAGCTCGTCCCGGACCTCATCGCCGCTGCCGGCGAGGCGGAGAAGCTCACCCACATCCCGCCGCACATCCAGGACAAGCTCGTGGCCGCGGGCCTGTACCTCATGTTCATCCCGCGCGCGCACGGCGGCTTCGAGGTCAAGCCCTCGACCTTCGCCAAGGTCGTCATCGAGCTCGCCAAGGGCGACATGGGCATGGCGTGGAACTTCTGCCTCTCGGCCAACCACGCCCTCATGCTCGCGAACTGGTTCCCGCGGGAGCTCCACGACGAGCTCTACGCGGGCGGCGAGTTCAAGGCGGCCTCGATGTACGCGCCGATGACGAAGGCGGTCAAGACGCAGGACGGCTACGTCCTCAACGGCGTCGTCAACTACTGCTCGGGCATCCCCTACTCGACGCACTTCATCGGCCAGGCGCTGCTGGAGGGCACCGACGCGAACGGCAATCCGCGGCTCGGCCTCTTCATCGCACCCGCCGGCAGCTACGAGATCCTCGACGACTGGGGCACGACGCTCGGGCTCAACGCCTCCGGCTCGAACTCGATCAGGTTCTCCGACGCGCTGCTGCCGGCGAAGTACATGGTCGAGGACGCCGACCTGACGTTCTACAACTTCACCGAGACGAAGAGCCCCGGCGAGATCGCCTACGGCAACCCGATGTACAACGCGAGGCACATGAGCTCCTTCGCCCTCGCGCTCGGCATGCTCTGCGTCGGGGCCGCGTGGGGCGCCCTCGACGAGTACGGCGTCCAGATGCGCAAGCGCAACATCACGATGCCGCCGTTCACCTCGCGCATCAACGACCCCGACTTCCAGTTCGACTACGGCGGGTCCAAGGTCCGGATCACCAAGGCGGAGTTCGCCGTCATCCACGCGTGGAACGAGTGGGAGCGGCTGACCGAGACGCCGAACGGGCAGGGCGGCAACAGCTTCGACGACCAGATCGACAACCTGCTCGGCTGCGTCGGCCGGGACGTCATGATCGACATGTGGGACGTCGTGCAGGATCTCTTCCGCACGATCGGCTCCGCGGCGGCCAAGAAGGGCGAGCGCTACGAGCGGATCTTCCGCGACATGGCGCAGGCGCTCGGGCACCGCAACCCGCAGCTGCGGAACATGGCCTACCGCTTCGTCGCCAAGGACGACTTCGGGGTGCCCCGTGTCTGAGGCCGCGCGCCTGCCCGAGGCGCTCGAGCGCTACCCGCTGCGCACGACGCGCCGCGGACACTTCTGGATCGCGGGCGAGGTCGTCGAGATGCCCGACGGCATGCACGTCCAGCGCGCGCCGCTCTTCGTCCAGTGGGAGGCGCCCGCCGAGATCACCCGGCCGTATCCGCTCGTGCTCGTCCACGGCGGCGGCGGTCAGATGACCGACTGGCAGGGCACCCCCGACGGTCGACCGGGCTGGATGGACCGCTTCGTCGACGAGGGCTACCTCGTCTACGCGGTCGACCGTCCTGGCCACGGCCGCTCCTGGGCGCACCCCGACGTCGTCGGCAAGCCGGGACCGATGTTCGCCTACGAGCTCGCGATCGGACTGTTCTCGGCGGACATCCCCGGCCACGACCAGGGCGTGTGGGAGAACGTCATCGGCGATCCGACGCTCGACCAGATGGTCGCGGGGATGGGATTCTTCGCCGACGATCTCGCGGAGTCGCAGCGCCTGGACCAGGACCGCATCGCGCGCCTGCTCGACCGGATCGGGCCGGCGATCCTCGTCACCCACTCGGCGAGCGGCCCGGCGGGCTGGCTCGTCGCCGACGCCCGGCCCGAGCTCGTCAAGGGCGTCTTCGCCCTCGAGCCGATGGGCCCGCCGTTCACGGGCGCCTTCGCGCGTCTCGACTACGGCATCGCGAAGGCGCCGCTGACCTACGACCCGCCCGTCGCGGACTCCGAGACGCTCGAGGCCGCGGAGCCCGGCACCTACCGGCTGCCGAACCTCGCCGGGATCCCGATCGTCGTGGCCGTCGCGGCGGCCTCGCCGTTCACCTCGTGGGGCCACCTCATGTCCGACTACATTAATCAGGCGGGCGGGAGCGCCGAGTTCCTCAACTTCGCCGACGCCGGGGTCGCGGGCAACGGCCATGCGCCGATGTTCGAGCGGAACTCCGAGGCGGCGATCCAGCCGATCCTCGACTGGCTCGCGAAGATCGACTGAGCGCTCAGCGCTGCGGGAGGATGATCCCGCAGGTGTCGGTGCGCGACTCGCAGTTCGCACGCGCCTCGTTGATCTCTCCGAGCGCGTACCGTCGGGTGACGATCGGCTCCCAGAGGAGCTCGCCGCGCTCGAGGAGCTCGGTGACCCGCGGGATGTCCCGGCCCATCCGCACGTTCCCGTTCTGGCAGCCGAGGATCCGCCGGCTCTGCGCGCCGATCGCGAGCTGATCGAGCGAGGCGCGCGATCCGGTCCCGGCATAGCCGGTGAGGACGATCGTGCCCGCGCGTCGCGTGACGTCGACCGCGAGCGCGGCGGCGTCGACCGGTCCGGCCGCCTCGATCGCGTGGTCGGCGCCGCGGCCGGCGGTCAGCGCCTTGACGACGCTGATCGGGTCCTCGGCGGCCGGATCGACGACGTGCGTCGCCCCGAGCCGGCCCGCGAGCTCGCGGCGGTGCGCGAGCGGCTCGACGACGACGATCGAGCTCGCCCCCGCGATCCTCGCCGCCTGGGTCGCCCAGAGCCCGAGGTGGCCGGCGCCGACGACGACGACGCTCTCGCCGACGCCGACCTGCGCGGTCGTGAAGACGGCGCCGAAGCCGGTGAGCAGGCCGCAGCCGTACATCGCGGGGACCTCGTCGGGCAGCTCGCTGTCGTAGCGCCAGACCTGGTGCTCCGAGAGGTTCATGAGCTCGGCGTAGCCGGCGACGTTGCCGGCGCCCTCGAGGACGTTGCCGTCGCCATCCATCGCGACCTTGGGGAAGCCGTCGGGACGGTCGAACAGCTCCGAGCACTGGTCGGGACGCCCGATCGAGCAGTAGTAGCAGCGCCCGCATTCCGGCGTGCTCGGGACGATGACGCGCTGGCCGACCGAGAACTCGGTGACCCCCTCGCCGACCTCCTCGACGATCCCGACCGACGCGTGGCCGAGGATCGTCGGCAGCTGCTTGCCGTTGACGCCGTGCTGACTGAGGATGTCGGTGCTGCAGAACGGGGTCGCTCCGGCGCGCACGATGAGCCGTCCGGCGGTCGGCGCGAACCATTCGATGTCCTCCCGGACGACGAACGGGGTGTCGTACTCGTAGAGGACGGCTGCTCGAGGCATGGTTTCTCCCTAGTTCCGCGTGGTGGGGTCGCAGGCGGCGATGGCGCCGGTCCAGACGGGCGCGCCGCGCACGCCCACGGCGAGGCGCAGCAGCCGGCCCGAGCCCCAGTAGGCGTGGCCCTCGCCGTTCTCGCGGCCGGGTCCCGCGTCGGTGAGGATCAGGTCGGTGCCGCGGAACGCGCAGTTGGTGAGGACCGTGCCGAGCTCGATGAAGTCGGCGCCGGATCCGTCGCCGCGGACGACGTGGAGGCCGCCCGAGAGCAGCGTCGCGACGTAGATGTCGCCGTTCTCGGCGATCGCCATGCCGTCGGGCATGTGGCCGGGCTCGAAGACGTGGAGCACCTCGTCGTCCCCGCCGGGGCTGCGGCGCACGAGCCGACCGGTGAACGACTCGACCCACAGGACGCTGCCGTCGGCCGCGACGGCGATCCCGTTCGGGTAGCCCGTCGTCTCGAGGAAGGTCTCGCCCGATCCGTCGGGATCGAGGACGTAGATGTAGCCGGGGTCGGTGCCGTCCGGGTTCCAGAGGCCCGGGTCCGTGAAGTAGAGGCGACCGTCGGGGCCGAACGCGATGTCGTTCGGCCGATTGAGCGCACGGCCGTCGACGACGCTCGCGACGGTCTGCGCCCGCTCCCCGGCGCGGACGCGCTGGATGGACCCGGCTCGCACGTCGTACGAGCGCAGGCCGCCGAGCACCCCGCCGTTGTTCGCGATGTAGACGTAGCCGTCGTCGCCGAGGGTCGCGCCGTTCGGGTATCCGCCCGGCTTGGCCCAGATCCTCTCGCCGGCGTCGTCCGTCCAGGTGTTGAGGAGGCCGCGGTAGGTGTCGGTGTAGAGCACTCGGCCGTCGTCCAGGAGGACGGGGCCCTCGGCATTGGTGACGTCCTCGACGAGGACTTCGTATTCGTGGCGCATCTCGGCTCCTTGCGCGTCGGTGCTGGCGCCGGGGGCGGGCGGCATGGCTGGGCCGCCCGCCCCCAGCGTCGCGGGTGACTAGGGGTTGTGGAACATCTGGTCGAGCAGATCCTTCGGGATCCAGTCCCCGCCGCTGAGGGTGTCGCCCTCGGAGCTGAGCGGGGCCCCCTCGACGACGTACTTGCCGAGGTTGTCGTTCGTGATGACGGTCGGCACGACGGGGATCTGGTTCGTGATCGGCCCTTGACCCTCGAGCACGCGCATCGCGACGTCCCAGACGGTGTCGCTGCCCTGCTCGGCGGTCTCCGCGAGCCCGACGCCGACGTAGCCGTTGTCCTTCATCTCGCGGTCCCAGTAGCCGAAGGAACCGGCGGTCCCGCCGATGTCGATGATGAGCGGGAACGGCCGGCCGGTGTCCTCGAACGCCGACCACACGCCGGCGCCCATCGTGCCGATCTGCACGACGGCATCGATCGGCTCGGGGTGCGAGGCGAGGAACGTGATGAGCGCGGACTTGGTGACCGAGTTCGAGTAGTCGCCGTTGACCGTGCCGACCACGTTGATGTTCGGGCACGAGGCGAGCGCCGTCTCGACCGCGTCGACGCTGATCGTCGTGATCGAGATGCCTTCGATCCCGGAGACGATGATCAGGTTGCCCTGGCCGCCGAGGAGCTTCATGCCCTCGGCGAAGGGGAGCGACACGCGGTTGTACGGGTTGTTGCCGACGTTGACCGCGTACGGCGAGGGCACGTTTCCGACGAGCGTGACGGTCGGGATGCCCTGCTCGCCCGCGGCGGTGACGGGCGCCGCCATCGCGTCGCCGTCGAGCGGGTACATCAGGATGATGTCCGCCCCGTCGTCGACGAGCTTCTGGTAGCCGGCGATCTGGTCGGCGGCGGTCATCGTCGTCGCGTCGGCGGGCATCTGGATGTCGAGCTCGCCCTCGACGAGACCGGCCGCCTTCGCCTCGTCGAAGAGGTCCTGGAACACCTCGACGGTCGTCGTCGCCCATGCGTTCGCGACCGGGAGGAAGGAGAGCCCGACCTTGTACGGCGGCTCGCCCTTCGGCTTCGTGTCGGCCCATGCGCTCGCGAGGATCGGCGAGGGGAAGCCGTTGAAGGCGCTCTGCAGGTCGGGGGAGAGCGTCGGGACGATCCCGTCGGGGTCGTCGACGGGCGGCAGTGCGGCGACCGTGCCGCAGTCCCCGATTTCGACGGGACCGTCCGTCGCCGTGCCACCGGGGGCGGTGGTCGCGCACGAGGCGAGTCCGATCGCGAGCACGGCGACGCCCGCCGAGGCGGCCAGTCGGAGGCTCGCGCGCTGCCGGTTGGGACGTTCGACGTCCTCACCGGGCCGTGCGGTGCTGCTCAGCATGTGATTGCACTCCTTATCTGTTCTTCTCGACCCTGCTTCGGTGCAGGGACTGTTGTGCGCTGCGGGCTCAGACTCGGTCGCCGAGTCGGCGCTCCCGCCCGTAGATCGCCATCGCGACGAGGATGATGACGCCGTACATGAGCTGCTGGTCCGCGGACGTCATGCCGTGGCCGGTCATCACCGTCGTGACCATGGTGAGCAGCAGCGCTCCGACGAGCGTCTTCGTGTAGTCGCCGGGGCCGCCGCCGATCGTGCCGCCGACGATGACCGCCGTGAGGCTGATGAAGAGGTATGGACCGCCGAGGCCGGGGTTCACGTTGCCGGAGAACGAGACGAGCATCACGCCGGTCAGCGCCGAGCACAGCGCGCTGAACGCGAAGGCGTAGATCCAGACGCGGCGGGTGCGCACGAGGGAGTACTCCGCGGCCGTCGGGTTGGCCCCCGTGAGGTAGAGCCGGCGTCCGGCGGCGGTGCGCTTGAGGAAGACCCACATCGCGATCGCGACGAGGAGCCAGATGAACAGGATGGGCGGGACCGGGATCCCGAACGTGTTCCCGATCGGCGAGGCGAGGCCCTTGAGCCAGTCGGGAGCCTCGCCTGCGACCGCGAGTCCCGCCGGACCCCGCACGACGCCGAGCGCGAAGGATCCCATCGCGAGGGTGACGATGATCGGCGGGACCGCGAAGCGGTGGCAGAGGTATCCGACGAGCCCGCCGAGCACGAGCGCCCCCGGGACGAGGATCGCCATGCCGCCCCAGAATCCGATGCCGAGGCTCGTCGCGACCTGCGTCACGAGCAGCGCCCCCGCGACGATGAATCCGGCGACCGACAGGTCGAAGCCGCCCACCAGGATCGCGACCGTCTGGCCCACCGCCGCGAGGCCCGCGAGGGACGCGATGACGAGCACGGAGACGAGGCTCTGCGGTCCGCCGAAGCCGGGCAGCGTGATGACGCCGACGAGGAAGACGATGAGCAGCAGCGCGATCTGGAGGATCGGCACGCGGCGCTGGGCGGCGACGAGCCCCCGCGCGGTGCGGAGTCCGGCGCCGGCGTCCTTCATGGTCCGGATCGCGGGTCCGTCGCTCATGTGCGCGCTCCCTTCTTCTGGCCGAGGAGCACGGAGCCGAGCACGACCGAGACGATGAGCAGCGCCCCGTACACCATCGGCAGCCAGGTCGGCGGCATCCGCAGGTCGGCGAGCACCGACTGGATGAGGAAGATCGCCGCGGCGCCGAGCAGCGCGCCGATCACGCTGCCGCGGCCGCCCGTGAGCGAGACGCCGCCGAGCGCGGCGGCCGCGATCGCCATGAGCGTGTAGGCGCCGCTCGTGCTCGAGTCGGCGGTGCGCACGAGTCCGACGAGGACGAGCCCTCCGAACGCGGCGAAGGCGCCGCCGGTCGCGAACGCGATGATCCGCGTCGCGGATACCGGCACGCCCGCCGAGTACGCGGTCGCGTCGTTGCCGCCGACCGCGTAGAGGTTGCGCCCGTAGGAGGTCGACATCAGGATCGCCCAGATTGCGACGGGGATCGCGATGCTCACGAGCGCGGCCGGCACCGGCCCGAAGCTGCCGGAGAGGGAGGTCACCCAGTTGTCGCCCTCCATGAGGACCGGCCGGGGCGCGATCTTGAGGTTGATCCCGATCACGATGAAGTAGGCGGCGAGCGAGACGACGATGGGCGACAGCCGGAGCACGACGATGATGAGGCCGATCGCGGCCCCGACCGCGCCGCCGAGCAGCATGACGAGCGGCACCGCCTCGATTCCGCCGAGCCCCGCGGGGATGAGGACGCTCACGAAGAAGATCGCCGAGAGGGTCATGACCGGGCTCGTCGACATGTCGATGCCGCCGCGTCCGCTGATGATCGATGGGGTGCTCGCGATCGCGGCGATCGCGAGCGGCGCGAAGGACGCGAGCAGGTTCGTCCAGTTGATGTTCGGCTGGATCGAGATGTTCACGACGAGCAGGATCACGACGAGCAGCAGCGCGAAGGCGTAGGTGTGGCGTCGCAGCAGGGTGCGGATCCGCGTGCCGAGGCTCATCGAGCGCCCCCGCCGTCGCTGAAGAAGCTGCCGACCAGCCGATCGCGTTCGAGCTCGGCCTTGGTGAACTCGGCGGCGAGCTCGTTCTCCCGGAACACGAGCACGCGGTCCATCAGCTCGATGTGCTCCTCGACCTCGGTCGACAGCATGACGACGGCGAGCCCCTGTCCGGTCAGCTCGGCGAGGAGGGCGTACAGGTCGTGCTTCGCACCGATGTCGATGCCGCGTGTCGGGTCGTTGAGCAGCAGCACGTCGGGCTCGGATGCGAGCCACCTCGCGATGATGACCTTCTGCTGGTTGCCGCCGCTCAGCGTGCCGATCCCGTCGCCGGACCGGCCGAACTTGATCTTCAGCTTCTTCGCGTAGCGCTCGAAGCGCTCGAGCGCGGCACGGCCGCTGAGCAGTCCTGCTCGCCGGTCGATCCGCAGCGTCGCGGCGCTGAAGTTCTCGAGGATCGACATCCAGCCGAAGATCGACTCCGCGCGTCGCTCGCGCGGGACGTAGGCGATCCCCGCGCGCTTGGCGGCGTACTTGGAGGCGATCGTCCTCGTGCCGCTCGTCCCATGGCGGACGACCTCGCCCTGTGCGCCCGGAAGGCCCCAGAGCGCGCGGATGAAGAGGTCCTGGCCCTGGCCCTCGAGGCCCGCGAGACCGACGAGCTCGCCCGCGCGGAGCGTGAAGTCGATCGGGTCGCATTCCGGCGCGAGGCGCAGGCTCCGGGTCGAGAGCACGACGCCTCCACGCTCGCGCTCGCCCGAGGCGGGCGTCCGCCGATCGGTGAGGCGGTCGCTGCCGGTCATGAGCGCGACGAGCTGGGGCGTCGTCCAGTCGTCGCCGAGCGTCGCGACCGTCTCGCCGGAGCGCAGCACGGTGAGCCGGTCGGCGATCTCGCGGACCTCGTCCATGCGGTGCGAGATGAGCACGACGCCGACGCCCTCCGCGCTGCGCTGCCGGAGCAGCTCGAAGAGGCGGCCGCGGGTGTCGAAGTCGAGGGCGGATGTCGCCTCGTCGAGGATGAGCAGCCGCGGCTCGCGCAGCAGCGCGCGCGCGATCGCGCAGGCCTGACGGTCGCTCAGCTCGAGGTCGCCGACGAGCGCGTCGAGCGACGGCGGGATCTCGACGAGTCGCGCGAGCACCTCCCGGGCCAGTCGCTGCTTCTCCCGCTTGGAGCGACGCGTCGCGAAGAGGCCGTCCGAGCCGAGCCAGAGGTTCTCCAGGACGGTCTGCGTCTCGACGGTGAGGACCTCTTGGAAGACCGTCGCGATGCCGTTGCGCAGGGACTCGTCGGGGGAGCGGAACGCGCCGTGCGTGCGTCCGCCGATCTCGATCGTGCCCGCGTCGGCCGCGTGCACCCCGCTGAGGATCTTGACGAGCGTGCTCTTGCCGGACCCGTTCTCGCCCATGAGGGCGTGGATCTCGCCGCTGCGGATCTCGACGTCCGCCCGGCGCAGCGCGACCGTGGGGCCGAAGGCCTTGCGGATCCCGGCCATCCGCACGAGCGCGCGAGCGGCGGAGGCGTCCTGCGCGATCGTGACGTCTGGCGACCCGAGGTGCACGCAATCTCCTTTGACCGGCGCGGAACGATCCACTCGGTCGAACTGATTCGACCGATGGTCATACAATATCACGCCATGTGCGCTGAAGTGAAGTAACTGCTTTCTACCGCACAATCGTTGGGGAGCCCGCATTCGCCATCCGACGCAGCTCGTCGAACATCGCGTATGAGGGATCGCTGCGGTCCCAGCGCCCGTTCGGATAGCGCCCCATCACGTCGCGGCGGTCCTCGCTGTCGGCCTCGAACACCCAGTCGACGACGAGCTCGCGCTCGCGGATGCGCCACTCGCCGTCCCGTCGCTCGAGCCGGTCGAGGTAGCGGCCGCCGCCGACGTCGACCCGGGCCGCGTCCCGCCGCCGCTGCACCCACATGACGTAGGTCTCGCTCGCCGCGTGGTCGCCCGAGATCTCGATCGTGCTCGTCGTCAGCTGGTGGAGGTGGGCCGTCCAGTTCCTCGCGTGCTCCTCGTTGCCCCAGCGGACCAGCTCCTCCGGGGTGCCGTCGAAGCTGCTGCCGTGCCGGTCGCGCGCATCGGGATGGTAGACGGACGTCACGAGCTCGACGTCGTGGCGATCGATGCCGCGCGAGTAGCGCGCGAGCACCTCGCGGATCTCCTGCATGGCGATCAGCCGGTCGAGCTTCTCGTCCCTCGTCATCGCGGTCATGGCGCTCCCTTCGGATCCGGGTGCGGCCGCGCGGCGCGACCGGGCTCGCGTTTCGGCATCCGGTAGTAAGTAATGCTCAGCGCACATTGCACCCGGTGCCGATGATAAGGAGCGGGAGCACGATCGGGCAATCCGTCGCGCGACCCCGCTCAGGAGTGGGCGGCCGCCGTCGCGTACTGACGGTGGGCCGCGTCCGCCGCCCGGAGCAGCTCGTCCTTGACCACGCCGTTCAGGTCATCGAGGGACGTGCGCACCGCGTTCGTCGAGATCGTGAACGAGCCGATGACCGCGCCATCGGCGTCGCGCACCGGGACCGCGATCCCGCGCAGCCCCGGTACGTACTCGCCGTCGGTGATCGCGAAGCCGGCCTCGCGGACCCGTGCGACGCGCTCCCGGAGCGCCGAGCGGTCGACGACGCTGTGCTCGGTGTAGGCGAGCCGGTGCTCGCCCTCGAGGTATCCCTCGAGCTCGTCCGGCTCGAGCGCGGCGAGCAGGACGTAGCCGGCCGAGGTGACGTGAGCCGGTGCGCGCGCGGCGCGACCGCCGGTGAAGCTGCGCCACTCCTCGGAGAGCACCATGTCGACGTGGTAGACGTAGGGCAGGGTCAGCACTGCGAAGAATCCCGGGAGACGCAGCCGGCTCGCGGCGCCGCTCAGCGCCGGCCGGAGGACCGTCTCGAGGTCGAGGGCCGACAGGTAGGACCAGGACAGTCCGAGCGAGCCGTCGGAGATCCGGTAGCGGCGATCGTCGTACTCGAGGTGCCCGAGCGACGTGAGCGAGCGCAGCAGCCGGAGCGTCACGGGCAGGCTGATCCCGGTCGCCCGCGAGACCTCGCTCGCGGTCACCTGGCCGTCGGACTCGTCGATGAGCTCGAGTGCGGCGAGCGCCCGGCTCAGCGACTCGAGCGGATCCGATCGCTGCAGCGGGCCCCCGCTCGTCGAACCCGTGAGCTCAGGCACGAGCAAAAGATACCCGAACGCCGGACACTAGGATCGCCACATGTCGCAGGCCCCGGAGTCGCTCAGGGCGGTCGAGCGCGGGCTCGCCGTGCTCAGCGCGCTCGCCGATCCGGCCGATCCGCTCTCCGTCAGCCAGGTCGCCGCGAAGGTCGGATTCTCCCGCGCCGCGGTGCGCCGCGTGCTGCTCACGCTCTGCGAGCTCGGATACGCGACCGAGTCGCGTCCCGGTCGCTACGCGCCGCGCGCGAACGTCCTCCGGCTCGGCTGGCGGACGCTCGCGCTGCGGCCGCTCGCCGAACTCGCCCGCCCGGTGCTCGAGGAGCTCTGCGAGCGCACCGGGCACATCGCGGTGCTCTCGCGACGGCTCGGCGTGGAGATCATCGTCGAGGCGGCGATGGTGCCGCGCGACCGCAACGTCTTCCATGTCTCGGCCGGCGATCGGCTGCCGCGGATGACCTCGGACGCGGGGCGTCTGCTCTACTCGAGCGAGGACATGAGCGACCCGGTCGTCGAGTCGCTGCTGCACGGCGGCGACGCGGCCGTCGCGCGCTTCGACGCGGCGGTCGCGCTCGCACGGCGGCAGGGCTACTGCCTCGTGGACCAGGAGATGGAGCCGGGGCTCGTCTCGCTCGGCGTCCCGATCCGCGGTCGCGAGGGATCGACCCCGGCCGCGCTGAGTCTCTACGCCTACGCGGGCGCGATGTCCGCGACGGAGCTGCTCGATCACCTTCCGGTGCTCATGGACGGCTCAGCGCGCCTCGAGAGCGACCTGCTCCGCGGTGCGGCGGCCTTCGCGTAGCCGAGCGCCGCACCGTGGCCCGCCCGCCCGGCGTCACATCTGGAGCGGCTGGCCGCTCAGCACCCGGCCGAGGTTCGTGAGCAGCACCTCGGGCATGTAGCCGATGTGCGTGCGGTACATCGCGGCGTCCTGGTAGTACTTGCCCATCCGCTTGCCGGCGAGGGCGACGGACGAGGTGCCGCCGTACATGAACGCGGTCTCGATCGCCTGCTGCGCGAGCTGCGCGGCACGGACGATCTGGCCGCGGATGCGCACGTCGTCGGCGGCCGTGAACTCGGCCCCGCCCTCGGTCCATGCCGCGTTGAGCCGCATGTACTCGCGCAGCGCGCCGAGCAGCAGGGTCTGCGAGGACTCGGCGGCCGAGACGATCTCGCCGGTCCAGTGCTGGTAGTACTGCGACTCCTTGCGCGCGCCGCGGGGCGCGAAGCTCGTGCCGCGCTCCATGAGCTCGAGCCACTCGTCCATGCAGGCGAGCGCGTTGCCGACCTGGGTCTGGGTGAGCCCCGCGATGAAGACGGCGGAGGTGCGGCCGAGGTAGAGCGGGTTCTGGTGGAGCTGCCAGCCCGGCGTGCCGTCCTCGCCCCAGACGATGTCCTTGAAGTTGAAGGGCACCGCGTTGTGCGCGGGCACGAAGACGTCGTCGATCTCGATCGAGTTCGAGGAGGAGGCGTGGAGCCCGATGGTCTTGCCGAAGCCCCAGTCGGGCAGGATCGTGAACTGGTCGCGCGGGACGATGAACATCCACAGCTGGGTGGTGCCGTCCTCGAGCGTCACGGGCGCGACCGGCATCGAGTGGGTCGCGTAGGTGCAGCCGGAGTTGTAGTCCCAGAGGCCGCTGAGCCGGTAGCCGCCCTCGACGCGCTCGACGGTCGACTTGACGGGGAAGGCGCGCGACGGGGAGATGAAGGGGTAGGCCGAGCCGAAGGCCTCCTCCTGGGCGGCCTCGGGGAAGTGGGAGGCGAACTGGTAGGCGTGGCTCGCACCGAGCTCGAAGGACCAGCCGACGCCGGGGTCGCCGCGCGAGATCTCGATCGCGACGCGGAAGAAGGTCTCGAGGTCGACCTCGAGACCGCCGTAGCGCTTCGGTCGCAGCATGTCGTAGAAGCGGTGCTCGACGAAGTACTCGTGGATCTCGGGGGAGTACGTCCCGAGCCGGGCGTGCTCGTCCTGCAGCTCGCGCAGTCGCGGGCGCAGGGCGACCGCAGCCGCGATGAGCTCCTCGGGCGTCGGCACGTAGCTTGAGAGGCGTTCCTGCAGCACTGACATCGTCGTCTCCGATCGGCGGGGACGTTCGTCCCGGGGGAAGTTATACGTATTATACCTATATCGCCGCGGCTACAATCAAGCGATGTCCGAGCCGCAGCCGTCCCGAGCCGAGTCCCTCGGCGAGATCGGCGAGCGGATCATCGAGGTCTTCCGCTTCCTCCAGCACGAGGTGACCGTTCCCCGCGACGGGATCACGGCGATCACGCGCTCCGAGGCCGACATCATGCGCATCATCATGGAGCGCCCCGGCACGACGGTCACGGAGATCGCACGGACCTTCGGCCAGCACAAGAGCAACACCTCGACCCGCATCGGCTCCCTCGTCGACAAGGGCCTCGCCCGCAAGGAGAACGCAGTCGGCGACGCCCGCGAGGTCCGCGTCTACCCGACGGAGGGCGCCCAGGCGAATCTCGAGCGGTACCGCGACGTCTGGGCGCAGGAGCTCGGGCCGCTGACGAGCGCCTCGGACGCCGAGCTCGCGCGGGCCGCCGCGGTCCTCGGCGAGCTGGCCGAGGGGCTCGCCGTCGCGAAGCGGCAGGTCGCCGCCGACTGACCCGTCGAGGGGGTGCCGTGTGCCGAGCGGGGTGTGCCGGCACACCCCGCTCGGCACACGGCACCCCTTTCGGGTTCAGAACGCCGTGAAGACACCGTTGATGTCGTCGAGCGCCATCGAGCGGCGCAGCGCCTCGTCGGCCTCCTCGATCCGGTAGGTCCGGGTGATGAAGCCGCTCGGGTCGAGGCGGCCGTCGCGCAGATAGCCGATCCAGCGCGGGAAGTCGACGTCCGGCGTGATCCGGCCGTTCTGGCAGCCGTGGATCTCGCGGCCCGTCGTCGTCAGCAGCCCCTGGGGGAGGACGACCTCCGAGCTCGCGTGCTGGACGCCCATCAGGACGACGGTCCCCGCGCGGCGCGACATGAGCACCGCCTGGCGCTGGGCCATCTCCGGCCCCGCCGCCTCGATCACGACGTCCGCGCCACGGCCCTCGGTCAGCGCGCGCACCGCGTCGACGGGATCTCCCGCGGTCGGGTCGACGAGCCGTGTCGCGCCCATCGCCGTGGCGAGCTCGCGGCGGCGCCCGTGCCCGTCGATGCCGATGATCTCGGCCGCCCCGGCGAGCCGGGCGCCCTGGACCGCCCACAGGCCGATGTGCCCGAGGCCGACGATGGCGACCGACTGGCCGGGCTCGACCCGCGCGATGTTCTCGATCGCGCCGATCGCGCTCGAGATGCCGCAGCCGAGCAGGCTCGCCGTCTCGAAGGGGAGGTCGTCGGGGAGCCGGTGCGTCTGCACGCCGAGGACGAGCATCCGCTCGGAGTAGGCGCCGACGAGGCCCGCGGCGCGCACCTCACGGCCGTCCGGCAGCTGGGCGACGACGGGGTTCGGCGCGCCGCCCATGAGCAGATCGCACTGGTCGGGGCGTCCGATCCCGCAGTAGAAGCACTCGCCGCACTGCGGTGTCCCCGCGACGAGCACGCGGTCGCCGACGGCGAGGTGGGCGACCCCGTCGCCGATCGCCTCGACGGTGCCGACGCCGGTGTGGCCGAGGATGACCGGCGGGATGGTGCGCCGCATCGCCTTCCAGCCCATCCAGTCCGTCGCGCAGAACGCCGCCGCGGCCGTGCGCACGAGCAGCTGCCCCGGACCGGGCTCGCGCATTCGCACGGCGCCGATCTCGAACGGCTCGAGGTAGCCGGTCATGACCGCCGCGCGGGCGCTCACGTGCTCGGCCATGCTCAGAGCGCGCCCTTCGCGCCGCCGGCCGGCACCGGGGTGAGCGCGACGATCTCGGGCATGCCGGTCAGCAGCGGCGAGGCCCGTTCGGCGAGGATCGGCAGGATCGCGCTCGACTCGCCGTGCCGCCGGGATGCCTCGAGGCTCGACCACTTCTCGATGAAGTAGATGTCGCCGCCCTCGTGGACGTGCAGCGAGTAGAGCTCGCAGCCGTCCTCCTCGTGGACGATCGGCACGAGCTCGGCGAGGACGTCGAGCACGGCGCGTGTCTCGCCGGGCTTCGGGACGGCTCGGACGACCACGACGACCGGCTCGGACACGGGGGCTCCTTCCGTCGCGCGACGGCGCGCTCGGGGTCGTTCAGTCGGTCTGGGACTCGGCGGCGCGCAGCTGCTTGAGGGCGGTCCTCGCCGCGTTGCGCACGTGCGTCGCGCACGCTCGGGCGGCCTCCGCCGCCTTGCGGGCCTGGGCGGCATCGGCGATCCGGCGCAGCTCTCCGACGATCTCCTCGGTGCGCCCGGGCTCCCCCATCGACGTCGCGCGCAGCAGCCGGACGCGCGCCTGGAGGCTCTCGACGATGCTCTGCAGCGCGGGGCTCGCGGCGCCCGCGACGATCGCCTCGTAGAAGCCGTCCTTCGAGTCGAGGATGACGCGGATGTCGTTCGAGCCGGCCGTGAGTCGCGCGAAGTCGTCGACCGCGTCGACCATCCGCTGGATCTGCTCGTCGGTCGCCCGCTCGACGAAGCGCTCGATGAGCAGCGACTCGAGCACCGCGCGGATCTCGTAGAGGTCCTCCGCCTCGTCGAGCGATGGCGCGGCGACGACGGCGCCGCGCTGCGGGACGACCGTGACGAGCCCCTCGGAGGTGAGCTCCCGCAGCGCCTCGCGGACCGTCGTCCGGGACACGCCGAGCTGCTCGATCAGCTCGCGCTCGACGAGCCGCTGGCCGGGCGCGAGCCGGAAGTCGAGGATGGCGGCGCGCAGCGCGCCGATGACCTGCTCGCGCAGCGGCGCCGCGACGCGGTCGACGGGGTTGCCCGCCCATGCGTCGGAGAGCGCGTTCGCCGTGTTGACCATGTCGCCTCCTCCAGAGCAGGGGTCAAAAGCAAGAATCTGGCCGATCATATCGGCGGCGGACTCAGCACCGGGTCACGCCTCACTGCGTTGCGCCCGGTCCCGAGGGTCGCCCCCTCGCGCTCGTATACTATCGTCAGACAATCCCGGTCGATAGAGCTGTGCGGCTGAAGCGGACGCCGCGCGGGGCCGAGGATCGCGATCGGAGACGTGTCATGACGTACGCGGGCCTGGAAGGCAAGGTGGCCGTCGTCACCGGTGCCGTCGGCGGGATCGGGACGGCGGTCGTCGAGCGCCTCTCGAATGCGGGTGCCAAGGTCGTCGTCGTCGATCTCGACGGCGACCGGGCGGCCGCGGTCGCGGCGGCGCTGCCGGGCGAGGCGATCGGCGTCGGGGCGGACGTCGCGACCGAGGCGGGCGTCGACGCCTACATGGGGGCGGCGATCGACGCCTACGGGTCGGTCGATCTGCATCATCTGAACGCGGGCATTGCCGGTGCGCCGAACATCCAGCTCACCGAGGCGAGCGTCTCCGAGTGGGACGCCGTGATGGGCGTCAACCTGCGCGGCCCGTTCCTCGGCACGCGCGCCGCGTTCCGGCACTACATCGAGACCGGTCGGGCCGGCTCGATCGTCATCACCGCGTCGATCGCGAGCCTGCGCGGCGCGCACGACCTGCTCGCGTACACGACGTCGAAGCACGGCGTGACCGGTCTCATCCACGGCGCCGCCGTCTACGGCGGCCCGATCGGCGTCCGGGTCAACGGGGTCGCTCCAGGCATCGTCCCGACCCCGATCTTCGGCGAGGCCGGCATCGCCGACATGCGCAAGCGCGCGAGCACGTCGCCGCTGCGCCGGGCGGGCGAGCCGGACGAGGTCGCGGCCGCGGTCGCGTTCCTCCTCTCGGACGACGCCTCGTACGTGACGGGAGCGGTGCTCTCGGTCGACGGCGGGGCGAGCGTGCAGAACACGAACCGCTACGGCGGAGGCGCGGGACTCTGGGATCCGGCCGAGCTCGACCGCGAGATCCTCACCGCCTTCGGGAGCGCGTAGTTCTCCGCGACTATCGAAGGTCTGATCGTCATACAATGTAGACATCGTTTCGAGGGAGAAACCACGCCATGACCCAGTACGTCGTCACGGGAGTCGGGGGCTACGTCGGCAACGCCGTCGCCGAGAACCTGCTCGCCGACGGGGTGCCCGCCGCCGACATCCGGGTGACCAGCCGCAGCCCCGAGGCGCTCGCCGTCTGGCGCGCCAAGGGCGTCGAGGTCGCCGAGGCCGACTACAACGACAAGGCATCGCTCGTCGCGGCCTTCCGGGACGCGGACCACCTCTTCCTCGTCTCCGGCATGGACGCCGGCCCGACGCGCCAGATCCAGCACACGAACGCCGTCGAGGCCGCGATCGAGGCCGGCGCGAAGCACATCGTCTACACGTCGTTCAACGGCGCCGAGCGCCCCGACGTCAACTCGGTCGAGGTCGCCGACCACAAGCTCACCGAGCGCCTCATCATCGAGTCGGGCATCCCCTACAACTTCCTGCGCAACAACCAGTACGCCGACGCGATGGCCGAGAACCAGGCCGCGATCGCCATCACGACGGGGCAGAGCATCGGCAACAGCGGCGGCGGCGAAGTCGGCTTCGTCGCTCGCGAGGACGTCGCCGAGGTCGGCGCGAAGGTCCTCCAGGGCCTCGGCGAGCCGAACACCGGCTACGACGTGACCGGTCCCGAGCTGCTCACCTACCTCGACGTCACGAACCTCATCATCGAGCTCTCCGGCGCGACCATCGCGCATGTCGACCTCGACGACGACGCGATGTACGCGATGTGGGACTCGCTCGGCGTGCCGCGCGACTCGGCGACCGGCGACTTCACGAACTCGCCCGTGCCGTGGTCGAGCGACGGCATGGTCAGCTTCGGCCGGATGATCCGCGACGGGCACCTCGCCGTCGTGACGGACGTCGTCGAGCGGTTCACCGGTCACCCGCCGAAGTCGCTGCGGACCCTGATGGAGGAGCGCCGGCACACCTGGCCGAGCGCTCCGGGAAAGGCCTGAGCATGGCGGCAACGGACGAGTACGAGGTCGTCATCGCCCAGTACGGGACCCGACAGGGCCACCGCGCCGAGGTATATCTCAACTACGGCATCTACGGCCAGCCCGATGGACCGATCGGGATGGACTACTTCGTCTGGGTCATTCGCAACGCGCAGCGCACCGTCCTCGTCGACGTCGGCTTCTCCGTCGCCGGGGGCGAGAACCGCAAGCGCACCTGGGTGAAGTCGCCCGAGGAGATCTATGCCGCGCTCGGCATCGACCTCGCCGCCGAGCAGACGATCATCGTCACGCACGCCCACTACGACCACATCGGCAACCTCGACAAGTTCCCGAACGCACGCATCGTCATCGCGCAGTCGGAGTACGACTTCTGGGACGGCCCCATGGGGCGTCGCGCGCAATTCGCCTGGTCGACGGAGGACGAGGAGATCGACGCGCTGCGCGCCGCACACGACGCGGGCCGGGTCACGACGTTCTCCGGCTCGATCCAGGTCGCGCCGGGGATCGACGTCGTCGAGTTCGGCGGGCACACCCCGGGCATCAGCGTCGTCAAGGTGAGGACGCCCGACGGAAACGTCCTGCTCGCCTCCGACACCATCCACTACTACGAGGAGTACGAGGACGACCTGCCCTTCGCGTACGTCGCGGACCTGCCGCAGATGTACGCGGGCTTCGATCGCATCCGCGCCCTCATCGAGACCGGCGAGGTCCAGCACCTCGTGCCGGGGCACGACCCCGACACCCTCAACCGCTTCGACCGCATCGAGACCGGCCCGCTCGCCGGCATCGCATCCACCATCGGGAGCAGAACGCCATGACCCTCACCATCGGATTCGTCGGCCTCGGAAACATGGGCGGCCGGATGACCCGCCGCATCGTCGACGGCGGCACCCCCGTGACCGGCTTCGACATGAACCGCGAGGCGGTCGTCGCGGCGGGCGCGACGCCGGCCGACTCCGCGGCCGGGGTCGTCGCGGCCTCCGACGTCGTGCTGCTCTCGCTGCCGGACAGCAAGGTCGTCGAGAAGGTCGTCCTCGACGAGGCGTTCCTCGCGGCCCTGCGGCCCGGCCAGATCGTCGTCGACCTCTCGACCGCCGCGCCGAGCTCGACGCAGGCCATCCACGCGCGCTTCGCCGAGCTCGGCGTCGAGTACCTCGACGCGGGCATCTCGGGCGGCGCCGCGGCGGCCGAGAAGGGGACGCTGACGCTCATGGTCGGCGGCTCGGCCGAGGCGCTCGCCCAGGTGCGCTCGACCTTCGCCCACTTCGCGACGAACGTCTTCCACCTCGGCGGCCCGGGCGCGGGCCACTCGACGAAGCTGCTCAACAACTTCCTCAACGCGATCGCGCTGTCCGCGACGGCCGAGGTGATGGTCGCGGCGAAGAAGGCCGGGCTCGACCTGCAGACCGTCCTCGACGTGCTCAACAGCTCCTCCGGCGTCAACTTCGCGACGCAGAACCGGTTCCCGAAGATCATCAACGGCGACTACCTCAAGGGCGGGCTCACGAACGCGCTCATGACGAAGGACGTCGTGCTCTACGTCGACCACCTCCACGAGCTCGGCGTCAGCTCGCTCAACGCGTCGGGACCGCTCGCGAGCTTCGGACTCGCGAACGCGCTCGGCTACGCGAACGAGATCAGCAACACCGTCGTCGACGCGATCGGCGACGTCTCGGGACACGTCCGCCTCCACGAGGCGTAGGCGATCAAGAACCACATCGAACAGGACAGGCGAACAGCACATGGTTGACGATACGAGGACGCACAAGGACAGCTTCGAGGCCGGCCTGGCAAAGCGGAAGCAGGTGCTCGGCGCCGCGCACGTCGAGCGCTCGCTCGAGCGGACCTCCGACTTCGCCCGGCCCATCCAGGAGCTCGTGACCGAGTACTGCTGGGGCGAGGTCTGGACGCGCGAGGGGCTGCCGGACACGACCCGCAGCATGCTCAACCTCGCGATGCTCGCCGCGCTCAATCGCGGCCACGAGCTCGGCGTCCACGTCCGCGGCGCGATCCGCAACGGCGTCACCGTCGAGCAGATCCAGGAGGTGCTGCTCCAGGTCGCGATCTATGTCGGCGTGCCCGCCTCGCTCGAGGCGTTCCGGATCGCCGAGGCGAAGATCGACGAGATGAAGGCGGCGGGAGAGCTCTGATGGCGACCAGGATCGCGTTCATCGGCCTCGGAAATATGGGCACGCCGATGACGACGCGCCTCGTCGCGGCCGGCTACGAGGTGCACGGCTTCGACGTCGCCGAGGCCGCGCGAGCGCGCTTCGCCGAGGTCGGCGGGACTCCGGCGGACTCCGCCGCGCTCGCGGTCGACGGCGCCGACGTCATCATCACGATGCTGCCGAACTCGGACATCGTCGAGGCGGTCGTCGCCGACGTGCTGCCCGGCGTCAAGCCCGGGGCGCTCTTCGTCGACATGAGCTCCTCGGAGCCGCTGCGCACCCGTCGGCTCGCCGCGACGGTCGAGGCCGCGGGCGCCCGGCTCATCGACGCGCCCGTCTCGGGCGGCGTCAAGGGCGCGCAGAACGGCACGCTCGCGATCATGGTCGGCGGCCCGGCCGAGACCTTCGCCGAGGTCGAGCCGGTGCTGCAGGCGCTCGGCAAGCCGACGCACGTCGGCGAGACCGGCGCAGGCCACGCGCTCAAGGCGATCAACAACCTCATGTCGGCGATCCACCTGTGGGGCTCGAGCGAGGCGATGCTGACCGGCATCGAGTTCGGGCTCGACCCGAACGTCATGCTCGAGGTCATCAACGCCTCGAGCGGCCGCTCCGGCTCGACGCAGGTCAAGTGGCCGAACTTCATCGTCCCCGAGACGTACGACGCGGGCTTCGGCATCTCGCTCATGCTCAAGGACATGAGGATCGCGACGGGCCTCGCCCACTCGCTCGGCACCCCCTCGACGCTCAGCGACGTCGCCGTCGCGCATTGGGCGAAGGCGGTCGAGGACCTCGGCGCGGGCGCCGACCACACCGCCGTCGCGAAGTGGCTCCGCGAGCACCCCGCCGGCCTCGAGGAGGCATGATGCCCCGCGACGACGCCGCCTTCGAGGCGATCGGGGAGCTCGACCCCGCATTCCTCGCCGCCTACCGGAAGCTCGAGGAGGCGCCGAGGACGACCCGCGCCCTCGACGCGAAGACCCAGTCGTTCATCCGGCTCGCGGTCGACGCGAACGCGACGCACCTCTACGTGCCGGCGATCCGACAGGACATCGCGGCCTGCTTCGACGAGGGCGCGAGCGTCGAGGAGGTCATGGAGGTGCTCGAGTGCGCCGCGACGCTCGGCATCCATGCGCTGAACATCGGCGTGCCGATCCTCGTCGACGTGCTCGAGCAGGAAGGCAAGCCGGTCGAGGCCGGGGAGCTCAGCGAGTACCAGGCCCGGCTCAAGGCGGAGTTCACGCAGAAGCGCGGCTACTGGCACCCGTTCTGGAACGAGATCCTCCAGCTCGCCCCAGAGTTCTTCGACGCCTACACCGAGTTCTCCTCGGTGCCGTGGGTATCCGGGCCGCTCAGCCCGAAGCAGAAGGAGTTCATCTACATCGCCTTCGACTTCGCCGCGACCCACCTGTACACCTCGGGCGGCCGACTCCACATCGAGAACGCCGTGCGCTACGGCGCGACCGCGCAGGAGATCATGGAGGTGCTCGAGATCGCGATGACGCTCTCGATCCACGCCGTGACCGAGGCGGCGCCCATCCTCCTCGACGAGGCGAGGAAGCGGGGGCTGCGGTGAGCGCCGATCGCGCCGAGGCCCCTGCGCTCGACCAGGCCGTCGAGCGGCGCCTGCGCGAGGCGCTCGGCGACGACGCGGTCGTCACCTCGCGCGAGGGCCGCGACGAGTACCGGGACCCGTACTGGTACGTCGGGGACCGCTCCTTCGACTCCTCGGCGGTCGTCTATCCGGCCTCGACGGAGGAGGTGCAGGCGGTCGTGCGGATCGCGAACGACGCCGGCATCCCGATCTGGACGTCCTCGCAGGGCCGCAACTACGGCTACGGCGGGCCGAGCCCCCGGGTCAAGGGCTCGATCCTCGTCAGCCTGCAGCGCATGAACCGCGTGCTCGAGATCAACGAGGAGCTCGCCTACGCGGTCGTCGAGCCCGGCGTGCGCTGGTTCGACCTCTACGACGCGATCCAGGCGGGCGGCCACGACCTCATGGTCTCGGTCCCCGACCTCGGCTGGGGCTCGGTCATCGGCAACTCGCTCGACTCGGGCGTCAGCTACCTGCCGCTCGGCATGGACTACCAGGCGCCGACCGGCATGGAGGTCGTGCTCGCGGACGGCTCGCTGCTGCGCACGGGCATGGGCGCGCTGCCGGACTCGCAGGCCTGGCACGTCTACAAGCGCGGGCTCGGCCCCGTCCTCGACCCGCTCTTCGTGCAGTCGAACTTCGGCATCGTGACGCGGATGGGCTTCTGGCTCATGCGCAAGCCCGAGGCCTACGCGCCGCTCTACCTCATGGCGCCGCGCGACAGCGACCTCGAGCAGGCGATCGACATCACCCGGGAGCTGCGGCTGCAGGGCATCGTCCGCGGCGTGCCCGTCATGCAGAACACGATCACGCTGTCCTCGCACTTCCCCGAGATCCTCGGCAAGATGCGGGCGCACGAGGGCACGCTCTCGGACGCGGCGCTGCAGGACATCGCCGACTCGACGGGAGTCGGCCGGTGGGGCCAGCGCACCGCGGTCTGGGGCGACGCGGTCGTCGTCGAGCAGCACGTCAAGCGCATCAAGGAGGCCTGGGGCCGGATCCCGGGCAGCCGCGTCGACGAGTACGGCGTCTACACGCGCGAGAACTGGCACGAGATCACCGAGTTCATCCCCAAGGTCCAGGCGGGCATCCCGAACCTCGACATGCTCGAGGGACGACCCGACGACATCGGGCACATCGGGTTCTCGCCGGTCGTGCCGCTCACGGGCAGCAAGGTCCGCGAGGTCGTGACCCTGCTCAAGCGCATCGCGGAGGACGAGGTCGGCGTCAACTTCGTCGCGGGGCTGTGCACCATCAGCGAGCGCAGCACCGTGCTCGTCTCGGGCCTCAACTTCTCGACGGTCGACGAGTCGAGCTGGCGGACCGCGTTCGACGCCGTCAAGCGCATGGTGCGCGAGGCCGCGAAGCTCGGCTACGGCGAGTACCGCGCGCACCTGGAGTTCATGGACGAGGCCTCCGAGCAGTACTCGTTCGGCGATCACGCCTACCGGCGCTTCGTCGAGAAGATCAAGGACGCCGTCGATCCGAACGGCATCCTCTCGCCCGGCAGGCACGGCATCTGGCCGTCGTCCCGGCGGGCACGATAGACATAGATTCGAACGCATCCAACAAGGGAGTAGGAAGCCATGGCAGCAGCACCTGAGAGCGCCGTCGCGGAGCTTCGCGCGAAGCTCAGCCCCCGGGCCGTGCTCTTCGCACGGGGCGAGGAGGGCTACGCCGAGGAGGCGGCCGGCTACAACGCCGCCTCGAAGATCGACGTCGACTACGTCATCGGCATCGCGACCGAGGACGACGCGGTCGCCGTCGTGAAGTTCGCGGCGGAGCACGACCTGCCCATCACGATCGGCGCGACGGGCCACGGCCAGTACCGTCCGCTCGACTCGGGCATCTACCTGCGCACGCACCGGATGGACGAGCTCACGATCGACAAGGACGCGAAGACCTTCACGGTCGGCGCGGGCCTGCGCTGGTTCCAGATCCTCGACCGGATCCGCGAGGCGGGCCTGCTCGCCGTCACCGGCTCGAGCGCGAGCGTCGGCATCATCGGCATCTCGATGGGCGGCGGCGTCGGGCCGCTGAGCCGCACGCTCGGCATCGTCGCCGACCGGATCATCGAGTATCACTTCGTCACGGCCGACGGCGACCTCAAGGTCGTCACCAAGGACTCCTATCCGGACCTGTTCCAGGCGCTCAAGGGCGGCAAGGTCGGCTTCGGCCTCGTGACCCAGGCGACCTTCCAGGCGCTCGACCACATGAACGTCTACGGCGGCGGTCTCTTCTTCGTCGGCGAGGCGATCGAGCCCGTGTATCGGGCGTGGGTCGACTGGACGAAGACGCTCCCGCGCGAGGGCAACACCTCGGCGAACATCGTGCGCTTCCCCCCGGTCGGCGTGCCGGAGATCTTCGCGGGCAAGACGGTCCTGCACATCCGCTACGCCTACGTCGACCCCGAGGCGAGCGACGAGGAGCTCACCGCGAAGGGCGAGGCGCTCATCGCGCCGATCCGCGCGGCGGGCGAGGTCTACCACGACACGCTGACGCTGCTCGCGGCGAACCAGCACGGCCTCATCCACCTCGACCCCGACGGTCCCCTGCCGATGGCGGTCCACGGCGCGGGCCTGACGGACATCGACCAGGACTTCGCGACCGTGCTGCTCGAGCACGCGGGCGACGGCAAGGACATCCCCTTCGTCGCGACCGAGGTGCGCTACTGGGGCAACGACGGCGCGATCCACGAGGCCGGCGCGAACACGGAGAACTCGATCGGCGGGGCCCGTCAGCCCTACCACCTGCTCACGATCGCGACCCCGGTCGAGGAGATCTTCGCGGAGGCGTTCCCCGCGGCGCGCGACGCGCTCTATCCCGCGCTCGAGCGCTGGATGGGCGCTGAGACGAACTACAACTGGGCGGGCTCGCCCGACGACGAGCTGTGGCGCAAGCTCTGGTCGCCCGAGGTCGCGAAGCGGCTCGCGGCGGTGCGGGAGAAGTACGACCCCGAGCACCTCTTCGTCACCGGGCACTGATGACGGGCATCGGCGGCAAGGTCGCGGTCGTCACGGGCGGCGCATCGGGCATCGGCCGCGGCATCGCCGAGGCGCTGCTCGAGCAGGGCGCGACGGTCGTCGTCGCCGACATCGAGCAGGCCGCCCTCGACGCGACGGCCTCGGAGATCGGCGCGACCGGCGTCCTCGTCGACGTCGCGAACGCGGAGTCGGTCGAGGCGCTTCGGGACACCGTCCTGGAGCGCTTCGGCCGGGTCGACATCGTCTGCCTGAACGCGGGCGTCGGACCCTCCGGGTTCATCAAGGACCTCACCCTCAATGACTGGAAGTGGATCCTGGGGGTGAACCTGTGGGGCGTCATCCACGGCGTGCACGCGTTCCTCCCCGTGCTGGAGGCGAACGCCGACGGCGGCCACATCGAGATCACCGGGTCGAACGCGGGGTTCATCGCCCAGCCGACGATCGGCTCCTACTCGGTCACCAAGTACGGCGTGCTCGGCCTCGCTGAGGTGCTCGCCGACGAGCTCGCGCAGGCGGGGTCGAAGGTGCGGGTCACCTACCTCGCGCCGGGGATGGTGCGCACGAACATCGGCACGTCCGCGCGCAACCGCCCCGCGGGGCTCGAGGGCGCGCTCCACGACGCGGACATCTCCAAGGTCATCAACCAGGACGTGCGCTGGATCGACCCGATCACCGCGGGCCGGATCGTCGCTCGGGCGATCGAGCACGACGATCTCTACGCGCCGACGCACCCCGAGCTCGTCGGACCGATCCGCGAGCGGCACGCCCGCATCGTCGCCGCGCACGAGAGGTACCCGATCCTGATGGACGGCGACCGGCCGCAGCGCGACGAGGAGCGTCCCGAATGACCGAGATCGCCGGGAAGGTCGCGGTCGTCACGGGCGGCGCATCGGGCATCGGCCGGGGCATCGCGCAGGCCCTCATCGAGGAGGGCGCGACCGTCGTCATCGCCGACATCGAGCGGGACGCGCTCGACGCCGCGGCCGCAGCGATCGGCGCGACCGGCGTTCTCGTCGACGTCACGAGGATCGAGTCCGTCGAGGCGCTGCGAGACGCGGTGCTCGCGCAGTTCGGCCGGGTCGACATCGTCGTCAACAACGCCGGGGTCGGGCCCTTCGCCCGGATCAAGGACCTGACGCTCAAGGACTGGGAGTGGGTGCTCTCGGTGAACCTGTGGGGCGTCGTCCACGGGGTGAGCGCGTTCCTCCCGGTGCTGGAGGCGAACCCCGACGGCGGCCACATCCTCAACACCGGCTCGGTCGCGTCGTTCAACTCGGCCCCGAGCGGCGGGACGTACAACGCCGCGAAGCACGCGGTCGCGGCGATCACCGACACCCTCGCGCTCGAGCTCGAGGAGGACGGCTCGAAGGTGCACGTCACGCTGCTCGCGCCCGGCACCGTCTCGACGAACATCGCGACGTCGTCGCGCAACCGGCCCCCCGGTCTCGAGGGCGGCCTGCAGGACATCGACATCTCCGAGGGCGTCGCGAAGGACATGCGCTGGATCACCCCGCTCACCGCGGGCCGGATCGCGGTGCGCGCGATCAAGCACAACGACCTCTACGCCGCGACCCACCCCGACTGGTGGCCCATCATCGAGGCGCGTCAGGCGAAGGTCAAGGAGGACTGGCTCAAGTACCCGATCATGGAGGACTCATGACCATCCGAGGCAGGGCCGCCGTGCTGCGGGCGATCAACGAGCCGTTCTCGATCGAGGAGGTCGAGTGGAAGACGGATGACCCGAAGCGGGTCATCGTCAAGACGCACGCGTCGCCGTTCTGCTCGACCGACGTGAAGAACTGGAAGGGCCAGCTCTACAAGATCCCGCCGACCATCCTCGGCCACGCCTCGATCGGCGAGATCGTCTGGATGGGAGCCGACGTCGAGGGCTTCGCGATCGGTCAGCGGGTCAGCGTGCCGGGCACCCCCGAGTGCGGCACGTGCTACTACTGCTCGATCGGCGAGGTGTGGCAGTGCGGCGAGCTCTTCGACCTCGGCGGCGTCTACCCGGACGTCGCGGTCGGCGACGACGGCGCGCAGATCTCCTGCGCGGGCTGCGTCGGCGGCTACGCGGAGTACATGTCGATCTCGATGAACCAGATCTTCCCCATCGAGTCCGACCTCGACTCGGTGACGCTCTCGATGCTCGGCTGCGGGATCACCGCGGGCGTCGGCTCGATCTTCAACGTCGCCGAGGTCAAGCCCGGCGAGTCGGTCGCGATCGTCGGCGCGGGCCACCTCGGTCTGTGGGCGGCCCAGGCCGCACGCCTCGCGGGGGCCTCGCAGGTCATCGTCGTCGAGTGGCACGAGGGGCGGGCGAGGCTCGCCGAGGGCTTCGGCGCCGACGCGATCATCACGCCGGGCCGCGACTACGAGCTCGCCGACGAGGCGGTCGCCGAGGTGAAGCGGCTGACCGGCGGCCGCGGCGTCGACGTCGCGCTCGAGGCGGCCGGCCCGACGGCGGCCCAGCGCCTCGCACTGCTCTCCTCGCGTCGCGGAGCCCGCGTCGTCACCACGGGCTTCGAGGTGGGCGGCGCGCAGCTGAGCATCCCGCAGGTCGAGACGGCGCTGCAGTCGCGGCAGATCCGCTCCTCGCAGAACGGCCAGGTCCACATGCGCTCGGACCTTCAGCGCTACACGCGACTCCTCGAGCGCGGCCTGCTCTCGGCCGAGGGGATCGTCACGCGGACCTACGACGTCGCGGAGCTCGACCTCGTCCGGGACAACTCGGGCTCGTTCGACGACGTCTGCGGGATCATCGCGTTCGACCACTGAACGCGCTCGCGCGGCCAGGGCTGCGCAACGGAGGGGCTTGCGATGGAGGAATCCGCACTGAAGGGCAGCGTGCCGATGGACTTCGCGGGACAGGTCGCGCTCGTCACGGGCGGTGGATCCGGGATCGGCGCCGCGACGGCGACGATCCTCGCGCAGCGCGGCGCCAAGGTCGTCGTCGGCGACATCCGGCTCGAGGCGGCGCAGGCCGTCGCGGCCTCGATCGTCGATGCCGGCGGCGAGGCGCGCGCGTTGCGCCAGGACGTCTCCGTGCTCGAGGAGGCCGAGGCCGCGGTGCGCTTCGCGGTCGAGACCTTCGGCGGCCTCGACGTGGCGGTCGACAATGCCGCGATCACGGGCGAGTTCGGCCCGATCACCGAGAGCGATCCGGGGACGTGGCGTCGGGTCATCGACGTCAACCTCCTCGGCGTCTACTACGCGCTGCGCAGCCAGCTGCGCCACATGATCCCGCGCGGCCGCGGGTCGATCGTCGTCACCGGCTCGATCACCTCGGTCAACGGCCAGGCCTTCACGTCCGCCTACAACTCGAGCAAGCACGCCCTCGCCGGACTCACGAAGACGGCGGCGCTCGAGGCCGCCGACTCGGGAGTCCGGATCAATGCGGTCGCGCCGGGATACGTCCACACGCCCCTGCTCGACCATCTCGACGATGCGGCGTGGGCGGGGATCGCCGCGCTCCACCCGATCGGCCGTGCCGCGCAGCCCGAGGAGGTCGCCGAGGTCATCGCGTTCCTCGCCTCGCCGCGCGCGTCCTTCGTCACCGGCGCGGTCGTCCTCGCCGACGGAGGCTTCTCGGCTCGCTGAGCGCCGAGCCTGCTCGGGCGGCAGGGTTCAGACTCGGATGATCGGTGGCCCCCCGAACTCGAGGAACACGTCGAAGTCGCTGTCCTGCGTGACGACGGCGAGGTCGTTCGCGAGCGCGATCGCCGCGATCCACAGATCGTTCGTGTTGATCCGTCGTCCGCTGCCGGCCATTCGGGCGCAGATCAGCGACCACTCGTGCGCGGCGTCGAGATCGACTCCGAGCAGATCGTTCGTGGTGATCTCCGACCAGGTCTTGAGGCGCTGCGCTCGAGTCGTGGCGTCGGGAGCGAGATGGACCGCGACTTCGAGCTCGGCGGCGGTGATCGCGGATACGTACGAGATCTCCGGCAGCGCTGCGCGGTCGAGCGGCCGCCCGGACTCTGCTGCGATGTAGACGCTCGTGTCGAGCAGGCCCCGGGTAGGTCGTACGTCCCCGCTCAGAGCCACTCGGCCTCCTCCTCGGCGAGCGAGCGGAGTTGCCCGCGCAGCCCGGCATCGGCCTGAGGGATCGCGGCGACGTCATCCCGGTTCATATGGGGGCGCTTGCGCCATGCTTCCCCTTCGATCGGCATGATTCTCGCGATCGGTCGGCCGCGGTTCGTCAGCGTCACCTCCTGGCCCTCCTCGACCGCGCGGATGACCGCCGAGGTGTTGTTCCGCAGCTCACGGATCGGGAACGTCGCAGACATGCGACGAATGTAGCACTCGCGCTACAGCGGCGTCTGCTCGGCGGCGGGCACCGGTTCGGGGGTGGCCTGCGCCGGGACGACGCCCTCGCGGATCGCTCGGCGGCCGCTCGGCAGCAGCACGGCGATCGCCATCACGACGAAGGTCGCGATCCCGGCCGTGACGAGCAGCGCCTCGATCGACATGACGTCCGCGAAGGGACCGAAGAGCGCCATGCCGAGCGGCATCGCGAGCGACATGACGACGCCGACGAGCCCGAAGACGCGGCCGAGGTACTCGGGATCGGCCTTGATCTGGAAGAGCGTCGTCAGCGGCGTCTGCATGATCGGGATCGCGAGCCCGCACAGCAGCATGAACGCGATGAACACCCAGATGTTCGGGCTGAGCCCGAGCCCGATGTTGATGGCGCCGAAGACGACCGCGATCGCCGCGACGACGACGACGAGGCGGCGCAGCCTCGGAGCGAGCGCCGCGATGAGGGCGCTGCCCGCGAGCATGCCGACGCTGAAGGCGATCTCGTTCGCGGTGAGCATCCACACCTCCTCGCCGAAGCTGCGCGCGATCATGAGGGGCGTGAGGAACGATGGCGCGGCGCCGAGCAGCATGACGACGGCGAGCACGCCGAGCGCCCAGCGGATGAGGGGGTGGGTGAACGTGTATCGGAGCCCGTCGCGCAGGTCGCCGAAATAGCCGCGCCCCTCGCCCGCGCGCACCGTCGCGACGGGGATGAGCAGCAGGAAGCCGATGCCGATCGCGGCGGTGATGGCGTCGATGAAGAACGCCGGCACGATCCCCCAGGTGGCGTAGATGCCGGCGGCGACGGCGGGGGCGAGGATCATCATGCCGGCCATGAGCCCCTGGAAGATCCCGTTGATCCGCAGCAGCTGGTCGGCGGGGACGAGCTGCGGCAGCAGAGCCGAGGCGGCGGGGCGCTGGATCCCGGCGAAGAACGAGCGGATCCCGGAGATCAGCAGGATGATCCAGAGCTCTTGATATCCGCCGAGCATGACGAACGCGAGCACGAGGGTTGCGATGGCGATCGCGCCGTCCGCGACGACGATGAGCCGCTTGCGGTTGATCCGGTCGGCCCACACGCCGCCGAAGATCGACACGATCGCCTCGGGGAGCATGCCGATGAGGACGACGAGGGTCATCACGACGCCCGACTTCGTCTCGAGCGTCAGGTGCCACATGATGACGTAGAGCACGAGCATCGAGCCGAACATCGAGAAGATCTGGCTTGTGAGGAACAGGACGATGTTCCGCTTCCAGCCAGCGGGTGCGGGCGCGTATGCGGGCGTCGGGACGGCGGCGTCTGCGTCGGTCATGTCTCTCCCAGGGCGGTCAGGCAGCCGCCAACTCTACCGGCACCGAGCGACACCGCGTTCTCGCATGGCATCCCCACGCCGGTGCCCTGCTCGGTCGGCGTGCGGACGCGGCCTATGCGTCCCGACCGGGTTCAGGGCAGGAGCAGCTCCGGGCGAATGACCTGACTCCGAAGGGCGTCACGCAGTTCCCCCGTCTCCGGCTTGTAACGCGACGCTCGCCAGATCTCCGATCGGATCGCGGTGAGGACCGCGTCGGACTGAAGGATCTTCGAAAGCGCGCTCGGTGAGGTTGCGGCCCTCTGCTTCCAGAGCTCTGCGATCGTCTGACGCTTGAGTGCCGATCGATGCAGGTGGAAGAGCTTGCCGACCTTCTTGGCCGGGGGTTCGTCGCTGAGCAGGTCGACCTCGAACACCAGCGTCGTGACGACCTGCTGGCCTGTCTTCGCGGCGACATGGTAGGCCTGCCAGACCTGTCCGTTCGTCAGGATCACCCACTCCAGGCCTTCCTTCACGGCATAGGTCTCGACCTGGCGAAGGTGGCGAACATTGAGTGCTTGCGCTGCCCGCTTCACCTCGATGAACGCCACTAGCTGTTGCTCGATCCGGACTCCGTAGTCCGCGAACTCCCCCCGGACTGCGAACTCGGTCGTCAAGTCCGCGTACTGGTCGTAGTCGAGTGCCGAGCGCAGGAAGTCGTTGACGAAGATGCGAGTGTCGCCCTCGTTCACGTCCCGCTGGACCAGGTCCGCGATCGGCTTCTGAAACTTGCGGATTGCGGCCTTCAGATTGTCTTTCGCGTCCGTCTCCCATTTGGGAGCTGAGCGCGTGGCGGCGTCGGACATATGGGTTCCCCTCCCCAAGCACTCGCGACGATGCGAGTCGACTGACCGTATCGCACTTGCCGTGAATCGCGTTCTCGCCCGGCATCCCCACCCCGGCGCCCTGCTCGGTCGGCGTGCGGACGCGGCAGATCGCGTGCGCAGAACGCGAGTCAGTCGAGGTAGCGGGCCGGCCAGACCCCGTCCCGGCCGGGGGAGAGATGGTCTACTCCGCTCGGGATGGGCAGCCGCCCAGCCTACGTGGCTCGCGCGTCGCGTTCCACCCCGCGATTCCACGCGCTCTCGCGCAATCGTGCAGGGCTTCTACACCGCTGCTCGGCGTGCGCACACCGCGCACGGGTGCGGACTCCCTGCCGGAGCACCGCCCGTGTGCGCGGCAGCGGATCACTGAGGGCGGCGCACTGCGACCGGGGTCAGCGCTGCAACGACTTGTAGAAGACGAGCCCGTTGCCCTGATTGTCGTAGACGACGGCGCGACGCTCGTGGGCGTCGTCGTAGGGCGCCTTGGCGACGCCGCCGCCGGCCTCGTCGATCGCGCGGGCTGCGCTGTCGACGTCGTCCGTCTTGATCCCGACGACGACCTGGCCGGGGATCGGGTGGTCGACCGGAGTCGCCAGCGCGAGGGTGATCGTCCCGCCGTCAAGCGCCGCGAAGTGCGTGCCGTCTCGGAACTTGAGGGGGAACCCGAGCGTCTCCGTATAGAACTTGATCGAGGCCTCGAGGTCGTCCGTCGACAGGACGACCATGCGGACCTGAGGCTGCTCTGTCATCCCGCCAGAGTAGCGCGGTCGGCAGCGGACGGCACGCGGTCAGGGGCGATAGCGGGCCGGCCAGACCCCGTGCCGGCCGGGGGAGAGGATGCCCTTGGGGTCGACCGCGTCCTTGATGGCGCGCACGAAGCGCTGATACGCGTGGTCGCCGAAGGCGTACTGCTGACTCGCGAGGTCCATGAAGTCGAGGTGCGCTCGGTACTCGCCGTAGCCGAGCGCCGAGAGCGTCACGAGCAGGTCCTTCGCGGTCGCGAAGGCCGCCTGGACGCTCGCCTCGTCGTCCCGATTCATGATGAGCGAGGAGACGATGATCGCCGAGCGGTCGTTCGTCGGGAAGATCGCGGAGGTGTAGTTGCCCCCGGTCGCGGCGATGACCTTCTCCTTGATGATGTTCGAGACCTTCTCGACCTCGGCGCCGATGAGCGGCACGACGGGGCTGAACCCGATGTGCCCGACGAAGTCCGGCATCCGCTCGACCATGAGCATCGTCGGGACGCCGCCGCCGATCTTGTCCATGAACCCGGCGTCCGCGAGGTCGCCCCAGTTCTCCGCCGTGTACGTCGCCCAGGTGTCCACCCGCGAGCCGTCGATCGCGGACCATGCCTCGCGGATGCGCTGCTCGTGCAGGTCGATGACGCCCGGCTCGCCCCAGAGGTGCGTGCGCACGCCCCAGCGGCCGATGCCGGTCTCGTCGGCGAGCGCGTCGAGCCGCTCGTCGGACCAGGTGGCGTCCGCGGCGGGGAACTTGCCGAAGTGCTCGGGGAAGTGCACGCCCTGCAGGATGAGGTTCTCCAGCAGCGGCACGCCGCGGATCACGCCCTCCTGGCGCAGCTCCCGGAGGATGTCGACGGCCTGCGCCATCTGGTGGTCCCGCGGGACCATGAGGTAGAGCGGGCGGTATGCCTTCGGTCGCTTCATGAGCCAGACGCCCATCTTCACGACGATGCCGTAGTTGCCCTGCGTGAACAGCGGCTGGATGTCGGGGCCGAGCCCGCGCTTGTAGAGGTGGAAGGACGGATTGCCCTCCATCGCGCCCATTCCGGTGCGCAGCAGCGAGCCGTCGGCGAGCACGACCTCCATGCCCGTCTGCGCCTGGAAGTCGCTGCCGAGCGGCAGGTAGGTCATGCCGTTGTCGAGCGAGTTGCCGACGATCGAGCCCCAGCCGACGTCGGGGATCGACAGCAGGTGCTGGTCGCCCTTCGCGTGGAGGACGTCATAGAGGTCGAACCAGCGCGCACCCGGTTCGACGACGGCGTAGCCGAGCGTCTCGTCGTACTCGAGGACCCGGGCCATCTCGCGGAAGGAGATGAGCACGGAGCCGCGCACCCGCGGCGAGGGGCCGCCGTAGCCGTTGTTGCGCCCCTGCGACGAGGCCCAGAGCGGGACCTCGTGCCGGTTCGCGATGCGCACGATCGCCTGGACCTCGGTCGTCGATGCGGGGAAGAGGACGAGCGAGGAGTCGTAGCTGCGGTCCTCCTGGTACCAGTAGGGGTCCCGGTAGCCGTCGCGCTCCTCGTCCGTGACGAGGGCGTGCTCGCGGCCGACGACGGCGACCAGCTCGTCGCGGACCGAGTCCGGGAGCCGGAACGCCGTCGCCCCGACCTGGGTCACCGACCGATGCCGTTCTGCGCGGCCGCCGCCGCGTACTCCTCCTCCGTGACCTCCTCGAGCCAGGTCGTCGCCCCGAGCGTGATCGCGGTGTGGCCGCAGAGCGAGACCTGGGTGCCGCCGTGCCAGTGCCGCTCGCCCGGCTCGATGTAGACGGTGTCGCCCTCGGTCATGAGGTGCGGGACGCCGTCGGCGCCGGCGACGTAGCCCTGGCCGACGAAGACCTGGAGGAGCTGACCCTGCTCGTGGAAGTGCCAGTAGGTGCGTCCGCCCGGGGTGAAGGTGACGTTGTTCACCTTGACGTTCGGCAGGTCGGTGATGACCGCGTCCTGCCAGACCGTGCCGGAGAACGTCTTCTCCGCGGGGTTCGACGGGGCGCCGGAGCGGCCGGAGACGATGCGCATGGGTTGCCTCTTCCTTGAACGACGGCGTTCGTGATTGTCGGACAAAGTCTAGTCGAGGTCGGATCGATGGTTCTACTCGGTATATCTACCTGTCGCTGCGCGGCTCGCGTGCGACGGCGGCGCTGTCCGAATCCTGCGGACTTCGGCCAGATCCTGCGGGAGTCGCCGCAATCGCTTCGGCCCCGCCCGCGACGGCAATACCGTCGCCAGACAACAGCGTCGCCGTCCGCTGCCGCTCGGCCGGGCCCGGTCGGGCGCGCGGATCGTTCGAGGAGGAACTGCGATCGTGTCACTGCTGCGGGTCGAGCAACTCACGCGGCGATTCGGTGGTGTCCTCGCGCTCGACGACCTGAGCTTCGAGCTCGCTGAGGGCGAGAAGCTCGCCGTGATCGGACCGAACGGCGCGGGCAAGAGCACGCTGCTGCGTCTCGTCGCGGGACAGGACCGGCCGAGCGCCGGCAGGATCGTGCTCGACGGCGTCGGCGAGGTGCAGGGACGCACGGCGCACCGGCTCGCGCGCTCGGGCGTCGCGCTCGCCCGCCAGGTCCCCCGTCCGCTCGCGACGCTGACCGTCGCGGAGAACGTCATGGTCGGGCTCCCAGCCGGCCGGACGCGCGACCCGCGTCCCGCGAAGGAACGGCTCGCCGGCATCCTCGCCCTCACGGGGCTCGACCGCGTCGCCGACCGCCCCGCGGGGGCGCTCCCGCTGCTCGACCTCAAGCGGCTCGAGGTCGCCCGGGCGCTCTCGTCCCGGCCCCGGCTGCTGCTCCTCGACGAGGTGAGCGCGGGACTCAACGAGAGCGACCTCGACGCCGCGATCGAGCTCATCGCCGCGATCCACGCGACCGGCACCTCCCTGCTCATCGTCGAGCACGTCCAGCGCGTCATCCACGAGCTCGCCGACCGCGTGCTCGTGCTCAACTGGGGCGCGCTGCTCACCGAGGGCACGCCGGCCGAGGTCACGGCCGACGAGGAGGTGCGCCGCGTCTACCTCGGCGCCGGCCGGCCCGCGCGCGAGCCGCTGCCCGTCGATCCGGCGACCCGCGCGACCCGCTCGGCCGCCGAGGGCGGCGGACTCGTGCTGCGCGGCGTGAGCGTGAGCCGCGGCGGGCTGACCGCCGTGCGCGGCGTCGACCTCGACATCGCGCCGGGCGAGACGGTCGCCGTCCTCGGCGCGAACGGCGCCGGCAAGTCGACGCTCACCCAGACGATCAGCGGCCTGCTGCGGGCCCGCGAGGGGAGCATCACCTGGGGCGGCTCCGACATCACGCGTCGCGCCGCCCACGTGCGCGCGCGGTCGGGCATCGCCCACTGCCAGGAGGGGCGCAAGCTCTTCGCCGGCCTCACGGTCGCAGAGAACCTCCGGCTCGGCGCCTTCGGCGCGCGTCGCGGCGAGATCGCCGCACGCGAGGCCCAGGTCCACGAGATCTTCCCCGTGCTCGCCGAGCGCGCCGGACAGGTCGCGACGACGATGTCCGGCGGCCAGCAGCAGATGCTCGCGATCGGCCGCGCTCTCATGAGCCGCCCGCGCCTGCTGCTGTGCGACGAGGTCACCCTCGGCCTCTCGCCGAAGGTCGCCGACGAGATCTACGTCGCCCTCGACCGCATCGCGCGCGAAGGGACCGCGCTGCTGCTCGTCGAGCAGGACGCGGAGCGCTGCCTCGCGGCCGCGCGCCGCGCCTACGTGCTGGAACGCGGTCGCGTGTTCTGGCAGGGCAAGGCCGAGGACCTCGACGACGCCACCCTCGTCGCCGCGTACCTCGGCGCCGACCCGGGTCAGCCCGACTGATCCGCGGACACCAGAGATACCGAAATCACGAACCAAGGAGCACTGATGCAGAAATCAACGAAGATGCTCGCAGCCCTCGGGGTCGCGGCGCTCGCGCTCGCGGGCTGCGCGTCCGGCGGAGGGGGAGACTCCCCGACCGAGGGTCCGGCCGCGGGCGATGCGATCAAGATCGGCGCGAGCATCCCCATGACCGGCGGACTCGCGAGCTTCGGCCCGATCATCGAGGCGGGCTACCAGGCCGCGGTCGACGACGTCAACGACGCGGGCGGGATCGTCATCGACGGCGTCGCGCATCCCGTCGAGCTCGTCCTGCTCGACAACGAGACCGACCCGAACAAGGTCGCCGACCAGGCCCGCACCCTCGTCCTGGGCGACGGCGTCACGGGCCTCCTCGGCTCCGTCACCCCGGGCCTCACGATCCCCGCGTCGAACGTCGCCGACCTCGAAGGCGTCCCGATGGTCAGCACCCTCACGCCGAACGGCGCCTGGGCCGGCGGCAACCCCGACGGCTGGCAGTACGCGTGGAACCTCTTCATGGACGAGCAGCAGTTCTCCGACATCGTCTACGCGACGGCGGACCTCGCGGACACCGACAAGAAGGTCGTCATCTTCGCCGACACCGAGGAGGACGGCGTCGCGACGGGCGGGCTGTGGGAGGCCGAGGCGCCCGGCAAGGGCTACGAGATCGTCTACCGCGCCGACAACCCCGCCGGCACGACCGACTTCACGGCCGACATCAACGCGGCGAAGGCCGCGGGCGCCGACATCCTGCTCGCGATCCTCATCCCGCCGGACGCGTTCGCGCTCTGGGAGCAGATGAAGGCCCTCGAGTACGTGCCGGACCTCGCGTTCTGCCTCAAGTGCTCGAGCTCCGCCGCCTTCCAGGCCGTGCTCGGCGAGACCGCCGAGGCGACCTCGAACGTCTACCTCGCGAACCCGTCCGACGCGCCCGAGTGGGCCGAACTGACCGCGAGCGTCGTCGCCGAGTACGGGCAGAACGTCGACGCGAGCTCGGTCCTCGCCGCCTACAGCGCGGCCCGGATCCTGCTCGACGGGATCGCGGCCGCCGGCAGCACCGACGGCGCCGCTGTCAACGACGCGATCGCCGCGACCGACAAGGAGTACCCGATCGGGCTCGTGAAGTTCCGTGCCGACCACAGCTTCCCGGCGGACGCCGCGACGCTCCAGTGGTTCGGCGACGCGCAGCTGCAGGTCTTCCCCTCGGACGGCGAGGCGCAGCTCGTCACGCCGGTCGTCGGACTCCAGCAGTAGCCGGGGAGAGGGACGGGAATGGATCTCGGAGTCGTCATCGCCGGTCTGCTGACCGGCGGGCTCTACGCGACGATCGGACTCGGGCTGTCGCTCGTGTTCGGGGTCATGCGGCTCGTGAACCTGGCGCACGGCGAGCTCATCGTCGTCGGCGCCTACGCCGCATCGCTCGTCGTCACGTGGCTCGGCGTCGATCCGTTCCTGTCCCTCCTCCTCATCGTGCCCGTGCTCGCGGCGCTCGCCTACCCGGTGCAGCGCTACCTGCTGACCGGGCTGCTGCGCCGTGGGCTCGAGCCCCCGCTCGTCGCGACCTTCGGCCTCTCGCTCGTCATCAGCGCGGGGCTCACCGCGCTCGCCGGCGGCGACCCGCGCAAGCTCCCGTCGAGCTACTCGACCGCGGGCATGAGCATCCTCGGCCAGCAGGTGCGGGTCATCGACGTCGTCGGCCTCGGCATCGGCGTCGCGCTCACCGTCCTCGTCTACCTCGTCATGCGGCGCACCCGCTGGGGTGCCGCGCTGCGGGCCGCCTCGACCGACCCCTCGACCGCCGGCACGATGGGGATCAACGTGAACGCGGTGTACGCGATCACGTTCGCCGCGTCGGCCGCGGTCGCCGCGATCGGCGGAGTCTTCATCGGGACCGCGTACTCCTTCACGCCGACCTCGGGCATGGGCTACATCCTCATCGGCTTCACGGTCGTCGTGCTCGGCGGCACGGGCAGCGCGTGGGGCACCCTGATCGGCGGGCTCGTCCTCGGCCTCGTGCAGAGCGTCGGCGGCGCGCTGCTCGGCGGCCAGTACCGCGACTTCGTCATCTACGCGTTCTTCATCATCGTCCTCGCCGCGAAGCCGGTCGCCGAGCGGGTCGTGGACGCCGTGCGCGACCGCCGCGGCGCGATCCGTCACGCGGGGGTGCGGGCATGAGGCGCCTCCTCGACGCGGGCGTCGCGCCCGCCCGCGGTCGCTCGCTCATCGGCCTCGTCATCGGCCTCGTCGTGCTCGTCGGGATCCAGGGCGTGCTCGGCCGCTACCAGATCTCCGTGCTCACCACCCTGCTGCTCTACGTCTGCCTCGTCTCCGCGTGGAACCTCATCGGCGGCGTCGCCGGCCAGTTCTCCCTCGCGCCGTCGGCGTTCGTCGGCGTCGGCTCCTACACCGTCATCATGCTGCTGCGCGGGCTCGGCACGCCCGTCTGGCTCGCGCTCGCGCTCGCGGTCGTCGCCGGCGCCCTCTTCGCCGCCATCGTCGGACTGATCCTGTTCCGCCTGCGCGGGTTCTACTTCACGATCGGCACGCTCGCGGTCGCGCTCGCGGCGATGACCTGGATGACGACGTGGGAGCTCACGGGCGGCACCCGAGGGATCAGCGCGCCGCTCGCGCTCATCCCCGACTCGGGCACCCTCTACCTGTGGGCGATCGCTGCCGCCGGGATCGCGCTCCTCGTCAGCATCCTCGTCGTGCACAGCTCGCTCGGCCTGCGACTGCGCTCGGTGCGCGACGGCGAGGACATCGCCGACAGCCTCGGCGTCTCGCCGTTGTCGATGAAGATGGTCGCGATGCTGCTCTCGGGCGCGCTCACGGCGCTCGGCGGCGGCCTGTTCGCCCTGCAGAAGGCGAGCATCGAGCCGTTCTCCGCGTTCAGCCTCGACTGGTCGATCACGATCATCGTGATGGCGATCATCGGCGGGCTCGGGACGGTCTGGGGGCCGGTCATCGGCGTCGTCGTCATCTACTACGGCATCACGATCCAGCTGCAGTCGCTGCCCGCCGTCAGCTCGCTGCTGTCCGGCCTCATCCTCGTCCTCGTGATCCGCTTCCTGCCGGACGGGATCCTCGGCACGGCGGTCGCGGGCGTCAAGGCGCTCCTCGCACGGCGGATGCGGCGGCGCGCGGGCTGAGGCTCGGTGCGCCAGCGGCTCGGCGCCACGGCGGCGCGGTTGATCCGTTGCCGCAGCGATTCAGCGGCGCAGCGTCTCGGACGGCGTCTCGCCGTAGCGCTCGCGGTAGCTCGCGGCGAACCGGCCGAGGTGCCCGAAGCCGTGGCTCAGCGAGATGTCGGCGACGGTCCGGCCATCGTCCGGCCCCGCAGCGATGAGGGCCTCGCGGGCGCGCTCGAGTCGGAACCGGCGGACGAACGCCATCGGCGTGAGCCCGAACTCGCGCTGGAAGCCGTCGAAGAGCGTCCGCTCGCTGACGTGCGCCGCCTCGGCGAGCGCCGCCGCCGTGAGCGGCTGCGTGTAGTTCTCCTCGACGTGGCGCACCGCCGCCCGCATCGCTCGGCCCGGCAGCGTCGGAATGTGCGAGCGGATGCTGTCGGAGAACGAGTGGGCCTGGTCGAGCAGGAGCATCGAGAGCACGAGCTCCTCGTACTCGGTCGCGATGACCGGCGGCAGGCCGTCGGCGCCGAAGCGGTCGTAGATGTCCGCCAGGGTGCGGATCGTGGAGGTGAGCGCCCGCCCCGCGGCACCGCTGCCGACGACGGGGGAGAAGACGACGGGGGCGGTCACCCGCCGGCCGGTCAGCGCGGCGAGCTTGCGGGCGAGGACCGCGCGCTCGACCCGCAGGACGAGCAGCTCGAGGTCCGCGCTCCACCGAGTGCGCACCGGCTCGCCCTCCGAGTAGAACGCGCCGCCGCCCGGCAGCGCGGTGTGCCGGTCGTCGCCATGGGCGTGCTCGAGCCGGCCGCGCAGCGGCAGCTGGGCCGTGAGGAAGTCGCAGGGCGCCGAGTTGATCTCCGTCGCGGAGCCGTAGGAGAAGTAGAGCATCGAGACGCCCGTCGCGGGTGTCGCGCGGATGTCGGCCTGGAAGCCGGTCGCGTTCTGCCCCAGTCGCATCCGGTGCCGGTTCATGAGCCCCACCGCGAGCTCGTGCGTCTCCTCAGGGGCGCCGTGATCGAGCACCTTGAAGGCGTCGAGCGGTGCTGCCGGTCGGAGTGAATCGATCATCGAAACCACACTTCTGCGTGTGACCTCTTGCAGTGAGGGGGGTCGATGACCATTCCACCAGACCGCGGAGGCCAACTCAACCCATCCGTCAGCCGCAATGCGCACGCATCCTCGCAGGAATCGGACTGCGATCCGCGGGCCGGATGGGGACCATGGACGCACCACTCGCCGTTCGAAGGGGAACCGACATGTCCGCCACCGCCGAGACCACGACCTCCGCCGAGCGCGTCGAGCCGCTGCTCGCCGCTGCCAAGGCGCTCGCTCCCGACTTCGAGGCCGCATCGCGTCAGGCCGAGCTCGACCGTCGCCTGCCGGCCGAGGTCTCGGACAAGATGAAGGCGGCCGGGCTGTTCTGGATGAAGACCCCGCTCGAGCTCGGCGGCGCCGAGCTGCATCCGCTCGACTTCGCCGACGTCATGGAGGAGATCGCCTACCACGACGCCTCGGCGGCGTGGGCGACGATGATCGGCAACGGCACGACGGGCGTCATGGCCGGCTGGCTGCCGGAGGAGGGCGTGCGGGAGCTGTTCGCCGACGAGGCCGCACCGCCCGTCACCGCCGGACAGTTCACTCCGCGCGGCACAGCGGTCCCGGTCGACGGCGGCTACCGGGTCACCGGCCGCTGGGCCTTCGGCAGCGGCATCAACCACGCGAACTGGGTCATCGGCGCGGCCGTCGTCGAGGGCAGCGGCGACATCATCTTCGTCTGCGTGCCGAAGGACGAGGTCACGGTGCACGACAACTGGAACGTCGCCGGCCTCCAGGGCACCGGCAGCCACGACTACTCCATGGCGGACGTCTTCGTGCCGGAGTACCGCACGATGAACGCCTACGCCGGGATCGCGAAGCGCGGCGGAGCGCTCTTCAGGGAGGGAGTCCTGATCTTCATCTCGAACGAGATCTCGCCGCTCGTCGTCGGCGTCGCGCGTCGCGCGATCGACGACATGATCGACCTCGCCCAGGCGACGACTCGGACGGTCGGTGCGCTCATCGACCGACCGGCGTTCCACAAGGCGATCGGCCAGGCCGAGGCGAAGTGGCACGCCGCCCGCGCGCTCTACCGCGAGGCGCTCGCGGAGGGCTATGCCCTCGCCGAGACGGAGGGGACCGTCGACGACGGCACCGCCGCGCGACTGTGGGCGCGTCACGCCTATGTCGGCGAGCTGTGCGCCGACCTCGTCCGCGAGCTGTTCCGCTATGGCGGCGGCCGCGTGCTCTCGCTCGATCACCCGATGCAGCGCCACTTGCGCAACCTGCTCGCGACGCTCCAGCACATCCACATGACCGAGGAGAAGTTCGAGTTCGCCGGCCTCGCCGCGATCAAGGCCCGCACCACCCGGTAGCCTCCGCGCATCCACCGTTCCGGTGTCAGTTGTGGTCGCTATCAGCGTGTCATTCCAGCCATAAGTGACACCGGATCGGTGGGATGGGGTGCTAGCTCGCCGGTTTTCGAGGGGCGAGCCAGGTGAAGACGAGATAGAACGCGATCCAGAGCACGATCCCTGCGCCGAGGAACACGCCGATGACGGCGAGGTAGCCCCAGGGGCTGTCGAGTGGGAACCAGCCGCTCAGCAGCAGTGCGGGCAGGACCGTCAGCAGCATGAGCGCGAAGTGGACGAGCGTCTGGGTGCCAAGGCTCCAGCGTCCCACCTGATAGATCACCGAGGCGCCCGCGACGGCCGCGACGATGACGCCGACGGCGATCGTGGAGCGTCCGTCCGCGGGCTTGCCCTGGGCCAGGAGCGCGACGCCGATCGCGGTCATCACCACGAGGGGGATGCCGGCGAGCAGCGTCGCCCGCAGCGGGAGACCCATCGTCTACTTGAGCAGGTTGCGGCGGGTGACCTCGGCGATCGCGCTCCAGTCGTAGTCCTGCATGCCCTCCGCGAGCGCGCGCTCGTAGACCTCCTTGAGCGCCGGCAGCGACGGGACGTGCGTGCCCGTCGCCTCCGCGACCTGCTCGGCGAGGTCGAGGTCCTTGCGTCCGAGCGTCATCGTGAAGGCGGCCGGCGTGTACGACTGGGTCGCGATGATCGGGCCGTAGACGGTGTACGCGGGGCCGCCGACGAACGTCGAGTTGAGCAGCTCGACGAAGAGCCCCGGGTCGACGTCGAGCCGCTCCGCCATCGCGATCGTCTCGCCGAGCGCCTGGTGCGCCTGGATCAGGATGTAGTTGCACAGCGCCTTGATCGAGTTCGCGACCGCGGGGTTCTCGCCGAAGTGCCAGACCTGCTTGCCCATCAGCTCGAAGTACGGCTTCGCCGCCTCGAGCACGTCGGCGGGTCCCGCCGCGAGGATGTTGAGCTGGCCTGCCGCCGCGACCGCGGGGCGGCCGAGCACCGGCGCGGCGGCGTAGCGCACGCCCGCCTTCTCGAAGCGCTCCTGCAGCTGGGTCGCGAACTTCGGCGAGATCGACGCCATGTTGACGTGCGTCGTGCCGGGGACCAGGTTCTCGGCGCTCAGCACCGAGTCGACCGCGGCGTCGTTCGCGAGCATCGAGAACGAGATGTCCGCGGCGAGCGCGTCGCGCGCCTCGGGCGCTTCCTTCGCTCCCTCGGCGACGAGCGCCGCGACCGGCTCCTTGCCCCGGTTCCAGACCAGGACGTCCGACCCGGACTCGAGCAGCCGGGCGGACATCCCGGAACCCATGGTCCCGAGGCCGAGGAATCCGACGGAGGTCATGCCTCGCCGCGTCCCCAGATCGTGTTCTTGTGCGACTGCGAGTCGCGGTTGAGGTTGAGCGGGCCGTCGATCGTGTAGTAGCTGCGGCCGGCGACGATGAGCTCCTCCGCAGGGAACTTGGTGATGACCTCGCATCCGGTCGCCGTCACGACGACCTCCTCCTCGATGCGCGCGGCGCCCCAGCCGTCCGCGGCCGGCCAGTACGTCTCGAGCGCGAAGACCATGCCCTCTTCGAGCGTCTCCGGGTTGTCGAAGGACGTGAGCCGGCTGAAGATCGGCTTCTCCCAGATGGAGAGGCCGACGCCGTGGCCGTACTGCAGCGCGAACGCCGCCATCTCGTCCTCGAAGCCGAACTCCTCCGCCTTCGGCCACACCGCGACGATGTCGGCGGTCGTGGCGCCGGGCTTCACGAGCGCGATCGCGCGGTCCATGTACTCGCGCGCCTTCGTGTACGCGTCCTTCTGGGCCTGGCTCGCCGAGCCGACCGCGAAGGTCCGGTAGTAGCAGGTGCGGTAGCCGTTCCAGCTGTGCAGGATGTCGAAGAACGCCGGGTCGCCGGGCCGAATGATCCGGTCGGAGAAGACGTGCGGGTGGGGCGAGCAGCGCTCGCCGGAGATCGCGTTGACGCCCTCGACGTACTCCGAGCCGAAGTCGTAGAGGGTCTTCGCGACGAGCCCCACGGCCTCGTTCTCCCGGACACCAGGACGCAGGAAGCGGTAGAGCTCCTCGTAGGCGCCGTCGACCATCGAGGCGGCCTGGGTCAGCAGCCGGATCTCGTCGGGGCTCTTGATGCGGCGGGCCTCCATGAAGACCTGCTGGCCGTCGACGACCTCGATCCCCTCCTTCTGGAGGGCGAAGAGGACGGGCAGCTCGATGACGTCGACGCCGAGCGGCTCGTTCGCCAGGCCGAGCTTCTCGAGCTCGCGCTTGATCTTGCGCGCGACGTCGCCGGCCATGTCGGCGTCCGGCGGGAACGCGCCGCGCAGCGTCGAGATGCCGGCGCGGGCGCCCGACTCGAGCCGGGGGCGCTTCGCGCCCGAGTGCAGGTGCGGCTTCGACGGGTCGGCGTCGGCCTCCTGGGTCGTGACGTCGAGCCACGGGTTGTAGAGCGCGTGGTGCTTCGCGGCCGAGCCGAAGTCCCAGACGATCGGGTCGGACTTGCGCGTCACGAGGCAGAACCGGATGAGCTTGTCCATCGCCCAGGTGCCGATGTGGGTGCCGGAGGCGTAGCGGATGTTCGAGAAGTCGAACGCGAGGACCGCGCCGAGCGAGGACTCCTCGAGCTTCGCGTGCAGCCGCGCGAGGCGGGCGTCGCGAAGCCGATCCATGTCGACCCGCTCCTCCCAGTCGACGGCGTTCGTGCCGGTGGAACCGGTGCTCTTCATCGAGTCCTCCAGAGTCGATTTATTGCGGTGCGTCGCGCTGCGACTGCGTACAGCACAGCTTAACGTGTATCCTCGCGACACTAGCGATCGACGGCGGAGGCGAGCATGCCGGCTACGGGCATTGGTGCTCGACTCAGAGATGCGCGGATGCAGCGCGGGCTCAGCCTGCGCAGCGTCGCCACGGCGCTCGGCGTCTCGGCCTCGCTCGTGTCCCAGGTGGAGACGGGCAAGACCCAGCCGTCGGTCTCGACGCTCTACGCGATCGCGAACCACCTCGGGGTCTCCCTCGACGAGCTGCTCGGCATCGTGCCGACGAGCGCGCGGCCCGCGTCGAACATGTTCGGCCATACGGGCACCCCGCTGCCGAACGTCCAGCGCGCCGAGGACAACCCGATCATCGAGATGGAGAATGGTGTGCGCTGGGAGCGCCTCGCCGTCGGCGAGGGCGGTCCGGCGGACGCGATCCTCGTCACCTACGAGCCCGGCGCCTCGTCCTCGATCGAGGGCAAGCTCATGCGCCACTCCGGCATCGAGTACGCCTACGTCGTCGAGGGCGAGCTGACGCTGCAGCTCGAGTTCGACTCCTACGTGCTGCGCGTCGGCGACTCGCTCCAGTTCGAGTCGGCGCGCCCGCACAAGTTCGAGAACCGCGGCGACACGATCGCGAAGGGCGTCTGGTTCGTCCTCGGCCGTCGGGCGCAGACCCTTCCCGACGTCGACGGCGAGCCTGTGAACGTCGAGGAGCTCGGCGCGCTGCGCCACTGACGTTCTCCCGCCGCCTCCCGGCGTCGTTCACTGCGTACGTTCGCACCCAGAGTGCCCGCTAGTCCGGCCGTAGTGGGTGCGAACGGGGTTGCAGAACGCGATCAGCGGGTGTGCACCGCGTCGCGCGGCTCGGTGATCCACGGGTCGATGAGCGCCTTGATCTGCTGCGCCGATCCGTCGAGGAGCGGCTGCAGCGTGTCGGGCACGAGCCGGTCGAGCGGGAACGCGGTCGGCGCGATGTCCGTCCAGTCGGGGCGGGTGCCGAGCAGCCGGACCGCCTCCGGGAAGTCCTCCCGGAAGACGTGGGCGACGGTGCCGACGACCTTCATCTCGTTGAGCGTCCACTGGCCGAGCGGGAGCTCCGGCTCACCCCGCTGGATGCCGACCGGCACGATCGTCGAGCCGCGCGGGGCGGCCTCGAGGACCGACTGGAGGCCCGGACGCGAGCCGCTCACCTCGAAGAACACGTCGGCGTCGAAGCCGATCTCCGTGAGCTTGTCCGCGAGGCTCTGCGTCCCGGCGACGAGCACCTCGGTCGCGCCGAGCGCCTTCGCGAGCTCGAGCCGCTCGGGGTTCAGGTCGACGACGAGCACCCGCGCGCCGGTCGCGACCGCCGCGACCGTGATGAACGCGCCGATGCCGCCGACGCCGACGATGACCGCGTCGTCGCCCGCCGCGAGGCCCGAGCGCCGCACCGCGTGCACCGCGATCGCCATCGGCTGGGCGAGCCCGAGCGTGTCCATCGAGAGGCCCGAGTCGGTGACGTCGAGCACGATGCTCGCCGGCGAGATGACGTAGCCCGCGAGGCCGCCGTCGAAGGCGAAGCCGATCGTCTTGTACGAGCGGCAGAGGTTCGTGCGACCGCGACGGCAGGGGCGGCACTCGCCGCAGGACACCCCGGCGCCGCAGACGACGGTCGCGCCGACCTCGAGCCCGGTGACGCCCTCGCCGATCGCCTCGACCGTGCCGGCGAACTCGTGGCCGAGCACGACGGGCGGCTCGGCGAGCACGAGGCTGCGACCGTACTCGGTCGCGTCCGAGCCGCACACGCCGCACACGCCGACGCGGATGCGCACCTCGCCCGGGCCGGGCTCGGGGACGTCGATCGTCTCGATCCGCAGGTCGCCGGGCTCGTGCAGCACGGCGGCGGCCGTCGAGGTCAAGCGAAGCTCCCGGACTCGATCGGCAGCTGCACCGCGGAGCGCTCGCCGATCATCCAGCCGAGGTGCTTGTCGTAGACGGCCTTGTGCAGCGGGTGGTCGATGTAGGCGTCGAGGCCCGCGCCGTCCTCGACGATCGCCGCGACGCCGTAGTCCGCGCCGCCCGCGCGCAGGTGCAGGTTCGCACCCGCGACGTACGACTTGATCTCGGGGATCTGCGCCCGCATCTCAAGGAGCGCCATCGTCAGTGCGGCGACGTCCGCATCGGTGACCTCGGGCTTCCAGCGGAATGAGGCGATGTGCAGGACCGGCATGGGCGTCTCCCTCGAGAGTGTTCAGCGACGATTTACATTCTCGCGCCGCAGGACCCAAAATACCAATGCGGGGCGCCGCGGATGTGCGCCCGAGCTGTATGAGAGGAGCCGCGATGACGCAGCCCAGGATCGCGGTGCTCGGAGCGGGCGCCAACGGGGCGTCGATCGGCGCCGACCTCACGATCGCCGGTCACGACGTGACGCTCGTGGAGCAGTGGCCGAGCCACGTCGAGCGGATGCGCAGCGACGGACTGACGATCGAGACGCCCGACGAGGTCATCCGGGTCCGGCCGAAGGTCATCCACCTCTGCGAGGTCGCCGAGCTCAAGCACGACTTCGACATCGTGCTCATGCTCATGAAGGCATACGACTCGCGCTGGGCGGCGCAGCTCATCGAGCCGCACCTCGCGCAGGACGGTCTCATGGCCGGCGTGCAGAACGGCATGACGACCCGGGTCGTCGAGGGAGTCGTCGGCGCGCACCGGACGATCTCGACCGTGATCGAGTGCTCGGCGACGATGGACGAGCCGGCCGTCGTCCACCGGCACACCCCGGTCTCGCGGTCCTGGTACGCGACCGGCGTGCTGCCCGGCGGGCCGAGCGCGCAGCGCGAGGACGAGGTCGCCGCGCTGCTGCGCCACTCGGGTACGGTCGCCCACTTCGACGACATCGAGTCGGCCAAGTGGATGAAGCTCGTCTCCAACTCGACGCTGCTCGTGACCTCCGCGATCCTCGGGCTGCCGATGCTCGACGCGCTGCACACCCCCGGCTACCGGGACGTCATGGTCGCCGCGGGCAACGAGGCGCTCGCCGTCGGCGGCGCCCTCGGCTACCAGGTGCTGCCGATCTTCGGCCTCGCCGAGGAGGAGATCGTCGACCGGGAGCGGATCGTCGACGTCATGACCGACAAGCTCTTCGCCGGCTTCGTCGTGCCCGGCGCGACGACGACCGTGCTGCAGGACTGGCGTCGCGGCCCGGGCCGGCACAGCGAGGTCGACGACCTCAACGGGCACGTCGCCGCGAAGGGCGCCGAGGCGGGCGTCGCGACTCCCGTCAACACGGCCGTGACCGAGATCGCCCACCGGATCGAGCGCGGGGAGCTCGAGCCGGTCCCGGCGAACATCGACCTCATGCTCGCGGCGCTCGCCTGAGCGACGCGTCGCGACTCAGTAGAGCTCGGGCAGGCGCGGGACGTAGGGCGCCTCGAGGCGCGCCGCCTGCTCGTCGGTGAGGACGAGGTCGAGCGCGGCGACGGCGTCGGCGAGATGGCTCGGCCTCGTCGCGCCGATCAGGGGTGCGCAGAACGCCGGCTGCCGGCGCAGCCAGGCGATCGCGACCTGCGCCATGGGCCGGCCGAGCTCCTGCGCGACCTGCTCGACGGCGTTCACCACCGCCTCGTCGGAGGCGACCGCCTGCTTGTAGAAGCCGAGCTGGACCTCGTCCTTGCCCGTGCGGTTCGTCTCGGTGCCCCACGGTCGGGCGAGCCGGCCGCGCCCGAGCGGGCTCCAGGGGATCAGGCCGACTCCGACCTCGGCGCAGTAGGGGATGAGCTCGCGCTCGTCCTCGCGCGCGATGAGCGAGTACTGGTTCTGCATCGAGACGAACTGCGCGAGGCCGAGCTCGCGCTGGCGCTCCTTCGCCTTGACGAAGCGCCAGGCGTCCATCGAGGACGCGCCGAGGTAGAGCACCTTCCCCGAGCGCACGAGGTCGTCGAGCGCGACGAGCGTCTCGTCGAGCGGCACGACCTTGTCGAAGCGGTGGATCTGCAGCAGGTCGATGTAGTCGACGCCGAGCCGACGCAGCGAGTGGTCGACCTCCTGCACGATCGCCTTGCGCGAGAGCCCCGCGCGGTTCGGGCCGGGCGCGACCCGGCCGTGCACCTTGGTCGCGATGACGAGCTCTTCGCGCACGCCGAGCTGCGCGAGCGCCGCGCCGAGGATCTCCTCGGCGGTGCCGTCCGAGTAGACGTTCGCGGTGTCGAAGATGTTGATGCCGAGATCGAGCGCGGTCCGGATGATCTCGCGCGACGCCTCGGGCCCCACGGTCCACGCGTGGTTGCCGCGTTCGGGGATCCCGTAGCTCATCGCGCCGACCGCGATCGGCGAGATCTCCAGTCCGCTCGTTCCGAGCCGCACGTAGTCCATCGGTTCCTCGCGTTCTCTCCCGGGTGCCCGAGCTTCGTCACCACGACTCCACCTTCGCACCCCGACTCCGTCGCGCCCAAGCGCGGCTCGGGGATGGAGCCCGCGTGCGCGAGCGCGGCGCGCTGCGCTCAGCGCCCGAAGATCTCCGGGTGCCGCTCGAGCTCGAGCCGAGTGCGGCGGATGTGGATCGCGAGCACCCGCTCCGCCTCCTCGACGTCGCGGCGGCGCAGCGCCCCGACGATGAGGTGGTGGTCGTGGTGGACGCTGCGGTCGCCCTCGCCGCGGAACACCCGGGTGAACGCGCGCCGGTAGTGCTGGGTGCGGTTCCACAGCTGCGTGATGAAGTCGCCGAGGACGCTCGTGCTCGACGCCGCGTAGCTCGACAGGTGGAACTCCCGGTCGAGCCGGAGGAACTCCTCCACATCGCTCGAGGCCTCCATCCGCCGCGCGAGCTCATCGAGCCGGTCGATCGCCTCGTCCGGGAGCAGCGGCGTGCTCAGGCCGAGCAGCAGCGGCTCGACGCGCTCGCGTACGAGATAGAGCTCCTCGAAGTCGGCGCGGGTCAGCGTCGAGACCCAGGCGCCGGCGTTCGCCTTGACCGTGACGAGACCCTCCGCCTCGAGCATCCGCAGCGCGTCGCGCACGGGCAGCCGGGAGGCGCCGTGCTGGTCGGCAAGGTCCTCCTGGCGGATCCGCGCGCCCGGCGCGTACTCGCCGGACAGGATCGCGTCCCGGATCCGCGCCGCGATCCGCGCGCCCGCGGCACCGTGCTGGTTGCGGCCGGTCTCGGCACGCGCGCCGGGCACGCGCGCCGCCTCCCCGTCCCCGCTCACGGCGTCCCGCTCACTCGGCCGGGTGGCCCGGGTGCCAGAGCTTGACCGGCGCGTCCTGCTCGTAGGCCTTGCCGCCGGGGAACGAGACGAGCTCGAACTGCATGCCCCACGGGCTGCGGAAGTAGAGCCAGCGCTGACCGAGTGCGGCTCCCGCGCTCGGGATCGGCTCGCCCATCACCTCGACCCCCTGCTCATGGAGATAGGCCACGGCGGCATCCATGTCGTCGACGTAGAGCGCGAGGTGATGGCCGCCGATGTCGGAGTTCTTCGGCGGCGGCGCCTGACCCTCGGGGCTCGTGTACTTGAACACCTCGAGGTTGGAGCCGTTGCCGAGGCGGTAGAACCGGATCTCGTCGATCGTGGTGCGCGGACTGACGCCGAGCTGCCTCGTCATCCAGTCGCCCTCGTCGTCGCGCTTCGCGCCGAGCGTGTAGATCGGCGTCGCCCCGAGGACGCCGACGAGGAAGGCCTCCGCCTCGTCGAGGTCGGGGACCGTGAAACCGATGTGATCAGCGCCGCGCATTCCTGGGATCGCCATGTCGGCCTCCTCGCCTGACGGGATTGATTGGATACATACTGTCGGATTGTTCGAGCGAACGCCAGGCAGTACGGGCAATCCGCTTGATTTTGGATGCAATCCCCGGTTACGCTCGTTCGGTCGCGAGTTCCCCGCACGGGCGCTCGCGGGCGGCGACCCGGTCGCCGCGAACGACGCGCCGCATCTAAACGGAGGCAAGGATGCCCAAGATCACTCCGCTCGAGACCGGGGTCCCCTGGGTCCAGCTCGAGACGACGCCCGAGGACTGGAAGGCGGCGAGCCCCGAGCTGCTCGCCACGATGCTCGGCCAGCTCCACATCATCCGGGCCTTCGAGGAGGTCGTCCTCGAGCTCGCGGGAGAGGGCCTGCTGCACGGCCCCGCGCACTCCTCGATCGGCCAGGAGGGCGGCGCGGTCGGCTCGATCATCGGCATGAGCGCGCAGGACGCGGTCAACGGCTCGCACCGCGGCCACCACCAGTTCCTCGCGAAGGTCATCGCGTACGTCTCCCCGGTCCTCGACCCGAAGGCGCTCGTGAACGGCGAGCTCCAGGCGGTCCTCCAGCGCACGCTCGCCGAGATCCTCGGCCTCGCCCAGGGCTTCTCCGGCGGCCGCGGCGGCTCGATGCACCTGCAGTGGCTCGAGGCCGGCGCGCTCGGCACGAACGCGATCGTCGGCGGCGGCGCCCCGATCGCCGCGGGCAACGCCTGGGCGCAGAAGCACTCCGGCACCGACAACGTCACGGTCAACTACTTCGGCGACGGCTCGAGTCAGATCGGCTCGGTCCTGGAGTCCTTCAACCTCGCCTCGGCGTGGAAGCTCCCGGTGATGTACTTCATCGAGAACAACCTCTACGCCGTCTCGACCTACGCGGGCGACGTGAGCGCCGACCTGCGCTTCTCGGTCCGCGGCCAGGGCTTCTCGATCCCGTCGTGGCGGGTCGACGGCATGGACCCGCTCGCCGTCCACCTCGCGACGCAGCAGGCCTTCGAGCGGATGCGCTCCGGCGAGGGCCCCGCGATCGTCGAGGCCGAGGTCTACCGCTTCTTCCACCAGAACGGCCCCTACCCGGGCTCGGCCTTCGGCTACCGGACGAAGGAGGAGGAGGCGCAGTGGCGCGCCCGCGACCCCCTCGACCGCGTCGCCCGCGAGATGATCGCCCTCGGGCTCATCGACGAGGCCGGCGTCGTGTCGGTCCGCGAGCAGGCACTCGCCTCGGCGCACGCCGCCGCGGCCGCGCTCATCGAGGACGACCCGGACAACGCCGGCAAGCGCCGCGTGATCCCGTCGCTGTGGCCCGAGACCTCGTTCGTCGACGTCGGCATCCGCGGCGACCTCTCCGAGCTTGCGGGCCGGCAGGTCGCGGACCCCGCGGACTGGACCGGCGGCTGGACCGAGATCAAGTACGTCGACGCGGTCGCGAAGACGATGGACAACGCGATGGAGGCCGATCCCCGGATCGTCGTCCTCGGCGAGGACGTGCACCGGCTCAACGGCGGCACGAACGGCGCGACCAAGGGCCTCTTCAAGAAGTACGGCGCCGACCGCGTGATCGGCACGCCGATCTCGGAGAACGGCTTCTTCGGCCTCGGCGGCGGGCTCGCGCTCGACGGACGCTTCCGCCCCGTCATCGAGTTCATGTACCCCGACTTCATGTGGGTCGCCGCGGACCAGGTGTTCAACCAGGTCGGCAAGGTGCGCCACATGTTCGGCGACAACAACACCGTCCCGCTCGTGCTGCGCACCAAGGTCGCGATGGGCGTCGGCTACGGCTCGCAGCACCTCATGGACCCGGCCGGCATCTTCGCGACGAGCGCGGGCTGGCGCATCGTCGCCGCCTCGAACGCGGCGGACTACGTCGGCCTGATGAACGCGGCGCTCGCGATCGAGGACCCCGTGCTCGTGATCGAGCACGTCGACCTCTACGGCCAGACCGATCGGATCCCGGACGGCCCGCTCGACTACGTCATCCCGCCCGGCGCGGGGGCGGCGGCCGTGCGCCGCGAGGGCTCGGACGTGACGGTCATCACCTACCTGTCGATGGTGCAGCACGCGGCCGAGGCGATCGAGCAGACCGGCATCGACGCGGAGCTCATCGACCTGCGCTGGCTCGACCGCGCGTCGATCGACTGGGACACGATCGGCGAGTCGATCAAGAAGACGAACGCGGTCCTCATCGTCGAGCAGGGCGCTCGCGGCCCGAGCTACGGGGGCTGGCTCTCCGACGAGATCCAGCGCCGCTTCTTCGACTGGCTCGACCAGCCGGTGCAGCGGGTCACCGGCGGCGAGGCCTCGCCGTCGATCTCGAAGGTCCTCGAGCGGGCGGCGATCGCGAAGACCGAGGAAGTCGTCGCCGGCCTCGAAGAGGTCCGCAAGGGTCTGGGGAAGAACTGATGGCCACGATCGTGCGCATGCCGGCGGCCCTCGCGCAGGTGACCGAGGGCGCGATCCAGACCTGGCTCGTCGAGGTCGGGCAGTCGATCTCGGTCGGCGACCTGATCGCCGAGATCGAGACCGAGAAGGCGGTCGTCGAGTTCGCGTCGGAGGTCGACGGCACCGTCGGCCGACTCCTCGTCCGGGCCGGCCAGAACGTCGACGTCGGCACCCCGATCCTCGTCATCACGGCGGCCGGCGAGTCCGAGGCGGACATCGACACGGCGCTCGCGGAGATCGGCTCCGAGACCGCCGCGGCGCCCGCCGAGGCGGCGCCGACGCAGAGCGCGGTCGCCGAGGCGCCCGTCTCGGCTCCCGCGGCCGAGCCCGTCGCGGCGGAGTCGACCGCCGCGCCGACGGCGAGCGCCGACGGCCGCGTCTTCGCCTCCCCGATCGTCCGACGCCTTGCGAAGGAGCGCGGGCTCGACCTCGCGGCGCTCGCGGGCACGGGCCCGAACGGCCGGATCACGCGCCGCGACCTCGAGGCGGCTCCGAGCGCCGTCGCCGCCGCACCGACGACGTCGAGCGCGCCGAGCGCACCGGTCGCGCCCGGCGCGCCCGCCGCGTTCTCGGACGTCCCGCTCACCGGGATGCGCAAGGCGATCGCGCGCCGACTCACCGAGTCGAAGTCGACCGTGCCGCACTTCTACGTCACGGCCCACGTCAAGGCGGACGCCCTGCTCGCGCTGCGCAAGCAGGCAAACGAGGGCGCCGAGGTCAAGGTCTCGGTCAACGACTTCGTCCTCAAGGCGGTCGCGGGCGCGCTGCTGCGCGTGCCGGCCGCGAACGCGATCTGGAACGGCGACAGCGTGCGCCAGTTCACGGGAGCCGACATCGGCGTCGCGATCGCGATCGACGGCGGCCTCGTCACCCCGGTCATCCGCGGGGCCGACCGGCTCTCGATCACGGAGATCCAGCGCACCGTCGCCGACTTCGCCGAGCGGGCGCGCGCCGGCCGGATCAAGCTCGACGAGCTCGAGGGCGGATCGTTCGCGGTCTCGAACCTCGGCATGTACGGCGTCGACGAGTTCTCCGCGATCCTCAACCCGCCGCAGTCCGGCATCCTCGCGGTCGCCGCGGCGAAGCCGCGTCCCGTGGTGGGCGAGGACGGGCAGCTCGCGGTCGCGAACGTCATGACCGTGACGCTCTCGGCGGACCACCGGGTCGTCGATGGCGCGGTCGCGGCCGAGTGGATGGCCGCGTTCGTCGACCTCGTCGAGCACCCGGTCAAGATGCTCGTCTGAGGCGTCGTCACCGGGGTGCGTGCCCGGGGGGCTCGCGATGGCGCTAATGTGACCATCGTGTCCGGGCACGCTGCGTGCGCGGGCGACGAGAGGAGCACCGCCGATGCCATTCTGGGCCGCGATCTGGGACGCCATCTGGTGGTTCCTGACGTTCTTCGTCTTCATCGCCTATCTGTTCGCGCTGTTCACGATCATCAGCGATCTGTTCCGCGATCGGAAGCTCAACGGCTGGTTCAAGGCGCTCTGGCTCGTCTTCCTCGTGTTCGTGCCGTTCCTCACGGCGCTCGTGTACCTCATCGCCCGCGGTCGCGGCATGAGCGAGCGCTCCGTGAAGCAGTCGCAGGAGGAGCGCGCGGCCGCCGAGGACTACATCCGCTCGGTCAGCGGCGACCAGAGCGCGGCGGGCCAGATCGAGCGCGCGAAGGCGCTGCTCGACTCGGGCGCGATCACCGCGGAGGAGTTCGACCGGCTCAAGGCCGCCGCGCTCAAGGAGGTGGGCTGAGATGGGCGGCGTTCGGCTCGCGGCCGGCGTCGCGGGAGCGGGCGCGCTCCTCGTGCTGCTGAGCGCGTGTGCCGGGCCGGCCGCGGGACCTGCCGGCACGTGGGGTGCGACGGGCGCCGGCCAGCCGCAGCTCGTGCTCGACGCCGACGGCGGGCTGAGCGGCACCGACGGCTGCAACCAGCTCGTCGGCAACTGGGAGCTCGCCGACGGCACGATCGACTTCGGCGAGGTCGCCTCGACGATGATGGCCTGCGATGGCGTGGACACCTGGCTGTCCGGCCTCAGCACCGGCCGGATCGACGGGAGCACGCTGCACGTCCTCGACGCCGACGGGGTCGAGATCGGCACGCTCGCCAGGAGCTGATCGGCGGGCGCTCCGGGCGCGCCTCAGCGTGCGGCGAGCCCGTGGAGCTCGGCGACCGACTCGGCGATGAGCTCGGCGGCCCGGGCGAGATCGGCGGTGCTCGTCGAGGCGTCGAAGGAGGCGCGGATCGCCCCGCGCGCGAGTCCGGCAGGGATGCCGCAGGCGAGCAGTGCCTCCGAGGGCTCGTCGGCGTCCTCGCCGCAGGCGGTCCCCGAGGACACCCGCACGCCGCGCTCGTCGAGCCGCAGCAGCAGCGGCTCGGCCTCCATGCCCGGCACGCACCAGGCGAGGTGACCCGGCAGCCGTCGCTCGGGGTCGCCGATGAGGACGAGGTCCGGCAGCGCCGACTCGACGAGCGCGCGCATCGCGTCCCGGCGGGCGGCGAGCTCGCTCGCCCGGGACTCGAGGTCGACGACGGCGAGGCCGACTGCGACCGCGAGACCGGCGGCCGCCGCGACGTTCTCCGTGCCGGCGCGGCGCGAGGACTCCTGCCGACCGCCGTAGAGCAGCGGCTCGAGCGGCAGCGAGCGCCGCGCGAGGAGCGCGCCGACCCCGACGGGCGCGCCGACCTTGTGGCCGGCGATGCTCATCGCGTCGACACCGAGCGCGCGGAAGTCGAGCGGCACCTGGCCGAGCGCCTGCACCGCGTCGGTGTGCATGGGCGCGCCGACGGCGTGTGCGGCGGCGGCGATCTCGGCGATCGGCTGCACGGTGCCGATCTCGCTCGAGGCGACTGCGACGGTGACGAGCGCGGTGTCCTCGCTCGCGGCCGCGCGGACGTCGCGCGGGTTGACCGCGCCGCCGCCGTCGACGGGGAGCAGCTCGAGCGTGAAGCCGTGCAGCCGGACGAGCGCGCGACAGGCCTCGAGCACCGCGGGGTGCTCGGTCGGGGAGGCGAGGAGGCGCCGACCGCGCGGCCGAGCCAGGGCGATGCCGCGGATCGCGAGATTGTCCGCCTCAGTCCCGCCCGACGTGATGACGACCTCGCCGGCGCGCGCGCCGAGGCCCGCGGCGATCGCCGCGCGCGCCCGATCGAGATCGTCCGCGGCGCGCCGGCCGAGGTCGTGACGGCTCGAGGGATTGCCGGTCGGCGAGGCGAGGTGCGACCACATCGCCCGCAGCACCTCCTCGCGGACGGGCGCGGTCGCCGCTCGGTCGAGGTCGATCACGGTCCGGCCGCCGGTGCCCCGCCGTCGAGATGCCGCTGCGCATCGCGTTCTGCATCGCGATCGACACCGAGGGCGACATCGAGCCCGAGGTCGAGCGCGACGGCCGAGTGGGTGAGCGCACCGACGGAGATGACGTCGACCCCGCTCGCGGCGATCGCCGCGACCGTCGCGAGGCTCACCCCGCCGCTCGCCTCGACGGTCGCGGCCCCGGCGATGAGCTCGACGCCCCGGGCGAGGTCATCGGGCGAGAAGTTGTCGAGCATGATGACGTCGACGCCGCCCCGGAGCACGGCGGGGATCTGGTCGAGCCGGTCGACCTCGACCTCGATCCGCACCATGTGGCCGAGCCGCTCGCGCAGCGACCGGAGCGCCTGCGACAGGTCGGCGCCCTCCGCCGCGAGCACGGCGAGATGGTTGTCCTTGAGCATGACGGCGTCCGAGAGGCCGAAGCGGTGGTTGCGGCCGCCGCCCGAGACGACCGCGTGCCGCTCGAAGGCGCGCAGGCCGGGAGTCGTCTTGCGGGTGTCGACGATCCGCGCGCGAGTGCCCTCGACCGCGGCGACGTAGCGCGCGGTGAGCGTCGCGATCCCGCTCATCCGCTGCACGAAGTTGAGCGCGACCCGCTCGGCGCTCAGCACCGCCCGTGCGGGTCCCTCGACCGTGGCGAGCGTCTCGCCCGCGGCGAACGAGGTGCCGTCCTCGACGGCGAGGCGCACGACGACGCGCGGGTCGACGCGGGCGAACGCCTCGGCGAAGACCGCGCCGCCCGAGAGCACGCCGGCCTCGCGCGGGACGAGCCGCGCCGTCGCGGTCGCGGACTCCGGCAGGACGTTGACGGCGGTGAGGTCTCCCCATGGCGCGTCCTCGGCGAGCGCACGATCGACCCCATCGCGGATCAGGGCGGCGGTCAGCATGAGTCCTCCGATCGTCCGACGGCGACCGGCTCGCTCGGGCGGACGTGCGCGCCCCGGCCCCGGAGCGCGTGCGGGCTCGCTCCGGCGCCGGCATCCGCGCTCCCGCGCGCGAGGACGACGGGCTGAGCGAGCCGCGGGTCGGCGACAGGGAAGTCGGCTCGCCGGTGCGCGCCGCGCGACTCCTCCCGGAGCAGCGCGGCCCGCGCCACGAGCGAGCCGAGCCGCGCCGCCGCGTGGACCGCGTCGGAGGCGCCAGGATGCGCGCACGCCGCCCCGAGCGTCCCGAGCGCCGCCTCGAGACCGCCCCCGTCCCGCTCGATCCCGACCCCCTCAGCCATCACTCGCCGCACCATCTCAATGGTGGGCGCCTCGCCCAGCCCCGCTCCGGTGTCACTCGTGGTCGCTTTGGGGGCGCCATTCCAGCCATGACTGACACCGGAACGGAAGGAGGCGCGGGCAAGGGGGAGGGTGGCGGCGGCGCCGGCGCGGGCGCCGAAGACCAGGCCCTCCAGGAGGGAGTTGCTCGCCAGGCGGTTCGCGCCGTGGACGCCGGTGCGGGCGCACTCGCCCGCGGCGAGCAGGCCGGGGACGCTCGAGCGGCCGTCGAGGTCGGTGCGCACCCCGCCCATCGCGAAGTGCGCGGCCGGCATGATCGGCACGGGCGCGCTCGCCCAGTCGAGGCCGTGCGCGCGGATGACCGAGTCGATCCCCGGGAAGCGCCGGGCGAGCGATCCCGCGCCGCCATCGCGTTCTATCCCCGTCGCATCGAGGAGGACCGGGCGGCCGCCCTGCTCGCGCACCCGGCGCCAGACCGCCGCCGCGACGACGTCGCGCGGGGCGAGCTCGCCGCGCGGGTCGGTGTCGAGCAGGAAGCGCCGGCCCGACTCGTCGAGCAGGACCGCGCCCGCGCCGCGCACCGCCTCGGAGACGAGGAAGTCGCCCGCGAAGGGCAGCGTCGTCGGGTGGAACTGCACGAACTCGAGGTCCGCGAGCTCCGCGCCGGCGTCCCACGCGGCGAGCAGGCCCTCGCCGCGGGCGCCGGGAGGGTTGCTCGTCGTCGGGTAGAGCCGGCCGATGCCGCCGGTCGCGAGCACGACCGCATCGGCGTCGATGACGGACAGCCGCCCGCCGGAGTCGACGATCGCGCCCGTGACGACGCCGTCCTGCACGACGAGCTCGACGAGGCGGGTGCGCTCGCGCAGTTCGATGCCGGTCTGCAGAACGCGATCGAGCAGCCACTGCGCAAGCGCGGCGCCCGTCCGGTCCCCGCCGGCGTGCACGATCCGCGGGCGCGCGTGAGCGGCCTCGAGGCCGAGGGCGACGGCGCCCGACGGCTCCCGGTCGGCGGGGAGGCCGGCGGCGAGGAGTGCGCGGACCCGCTCGGCGCCCTCGGTCGCGAGCACCCGGACCGCCTCGGGGTCGCAGAGTCCCGCGCCCGCCGCGAGCGTGTCGCGGACGTGCGACTCGACCGAGTCGTCCGCGCCGATCGCCGCCGCGATCCCGCCCTGCGCGCATGCGGTCGCCGAGTCGGCGGCATCGCCCGCGGTCACGACGAGCACCTCGGCGCCGCGCTCGGCGGCGGCGAGCGCGGCGCTCGTCCCCGCGGCGCCCGCCCCCACGACGAGTACGGTCACGGCACGGCCGCCAGCATCCGGTCGAGCGCGAGCCGTGCGGCGTCCTGGTCCTCCGGCGAGACGGTGATCCGGTTCACGATCTCGCCCGCGACGAGCCGCTCGAGCGTCCAGGCGAGGTAGCCCGGGTGGATGCGGTACATCGTCGAGCAGGGGCACACGACGGGGTCGAGGCAGAAGATCGTCAGGTCGGGGCGCTGCGCGGCGAGCCGGTGGACGAGGTTGATCTCGGTGCCGATGCCGAGGATCGAGCCGGGGGCGGCGGCCTCGACCTCGCGCCGGATCAGGTCGGTCGAGCCCGCGGCGTCGGCGGCGTCGACGACCTCCATCGTGCACTCGGGGTGCACGACGATCCGCACGCCCGGGTACTGCGCGCGGGCCTGCTCGATCTGGCCGACCGTGAAACGCTTGTGCACCGAGCAGAAGCCCTGCCAGAGCACGACGGTCGCGTCGAGCAGCGTCTCGGGGTCGTTGCCGCCGAGGGGCTTGCGCGGGTTCCACAGCGGCATCCGCGTCAGCGGGATGCCCATCGCGCGGGCCGTGTTGCGCCCGAGGTGCTGGTCGGGGAGGAAGACGACCCTCCGGGCCCGGCGGAAGGCGTCCTCGAGCACGGCCTTCGCGTTCGACGAGGTGCACACGACGCCGCCGCGGCGCCCGCAGAACGCCTTGATCGCGGCCGAGGAGTTCATGTACGTGATCGGCAGCAGCGGCAGCCGGCCCTCGTCGTCCGGCTCGCTGCCGTAGAGCTCCTCGAGCTGCGCCCAGCAGTGCTCGACGTCGTCGATCGTCGCCATGTCGGCCATCGAGCAGCCGGCGGCGAGGTTCGGCAGGATGACCGCCTGGTCGTCCCGGGTGAGGATGTCGGCGGTCTCGGCCATGAAGTGCACGCCGCAGAACACGATCGCCTCGGCCTGCTGCTCGGCGGTCGCGGCCTTCGCGAGCTGGTACGAGTCGCCGACGAAGTCCGCGAACTCGACGATCTCGTCGCGCTGGTAGAAGTGGCCGAGCACGACGACGCGGTCGCCGAGCGTGCGCTTCGCGGCGAGGATGCGCTCGCGCAGCTCCTCGCTGCTCGCCGTCGTGTACTCCGCGGGCAGCGGGCCCTGGCGGGGGGCGGTCGCGGGGATCGGGTCGCCGGCCGAGGCGCCCGGACCGTAGAGCGGCATCGGCCTCGCGTCGATCGTCCAGGTCGGCAGGTCGAGCTCGGGGTCGCAGCGCTCGCCCTGGATCGCGGTGGTCATCGGGAGCGTCGTGGTCATGCGCTTCGGCTCGTCTCGTCGTCGGTTCGCGGCGCGAGCGGTCGCTCGGCCTCGGTCGGTGCGCTCCCGGTGAAGCGGTAGAGCTGGGACGGCCGGTGCGCGCCGTCCCGCCGGGCACCGCCGGTCGGCTCGACCTGGCCGGAGGCGAGCAGGCGGCGGCGGAAGTTCGCGGGGTCGCTGCGGATGCCGAGCACGGCGTCGTGCACCTCGCGCAGGTCGCTGAGGGTGAAGACCTGACCGAGGAATCGCGCGGCGATGTCCGCGTAGACGGTCTTCGCGCGCAACCGGTCGATCGCGACGGCGATGATGTCGGCGTGGTCGAAGGCGAGCTCGGGGAGCGCGCCGAGCGGGAACCAGCACAGGTTCTCGGTCTCGACCCGGGTCGCGCCCTGGTCGATGCCGAGCAGCGCCCAGTAGGCGATGGTGACCTGGCGCTGGTCGCCCGCGCTGCGCTCGACGCCGCCGAAGGAGTAGAGCTGCTCGAGGTGGCGCGGTGCGAGGCCGGTCGAGGCGAGCAGCGCGGCCCGGGCGGCCTCGTCGAGCGAGCGGTCCCAGGTGAGCGGCCCGCCGGGCAGCGCCCAGGCGTCGGCGAAGGGCGGGCGCGTGCGACGCACGAGCGGCACCCAGAGCTGGACGCCGAGACGGGCGCGCTCCGGGTCGGCCGCGGGCTGTCCGGCGAGCGGGCGCAGGGCGAAGATCGCGGTCGACACCGCGACGATCGGCGCCTGCTGCGCTCGCTCGCTCACGTTGAGCATCGGTCGGATCACGGTGGCTCCGCATCGCGGATGGTTATGGTCGAGCTGACTATAACTCTCGTCCCAGCGCGCGCCAAATCCTCCTGGGGCCGGGAACGGCCTCGGGCGAGCCCAGAACGCGATCGCCCGGCGCCCGCGGGCGGGCCCGCGGTCAGTCCGCGGCGCCGGGCGTGACGACCGCGAGGCCGAGCCCGAGGGCGGCCTCGGCCATGCGCTCGTCGTAGGTCACGATCGCGTTCGCCTCGATGTCGAGCGCCGCCGTGAGGTGCAGCCCGTCGAGGGATCGCAGCGTCGGGTGGGGCAGCAGGCCGGCACCGCGGAACAAGCCTCGGTCGATCGGTGTGAGGTGGATGCGATCGAGCACGGCGGTCACGAGCGCCTGGTCGGCTCCGGCGCGATGGGCCGCTCGACGCATCTCCGTCTCGAGCAGGTCGCTCGATACCGGGATCACCGGCCCCGAGAGGAACTCACGGATCGCGCCGGACTCGGCCTCCGTGCTGATCAGCTTGGCGGCAGCCGAGGCGTCGAGGTAGACGGCGAGCGGTGAAGTATCGGGCTCGATGATCGTGCTCAAATCCGGTCCTCACGCAGTTCATCGAGGATCTCCTGGACCGGCCGAGAGAAATGATGCCGTGGCAGCTCATGCCAGCCGCCGACTCGGCGTGCGGGCCGGGACACCGGGAACGGCAGCCGGTGCCTGGGTGCGGCCGCGGGGGACAGGTGCGCGACGACGACCCCGTTGTTCGACACGTCGAAGGACTCGCCGGCGCTCACGCGGCGCAGGATCTCGGCGGAGTTGTTGCGCAGCTCGCGGTGGCTGATCGTCTCCATGGGCGCAGCGTAGCACGCTGCGTAGCACAGGGAGAGGGCTGGAGCGCTCAGACCGGAGCACACAGACCGGATCGCTCAGACCAGATCGCGCCAGTCGATCGGGGAGGTCGTGTCGGGGTGCTCGAGACCCTCGACGATCTGGATGCTGTCGGTCGGCGGCTCGACGATCGTCAGCTCGTCGCGGCGGTGGCGCAGCACGCTGTCGATGTAGCTCGTCAGCGCCTCCGACAGCGGAACGTCGCGCGCCTCGTCCTGCGCCCGGAACCAGCGGTGCTCGAGGAGCTGGTGGAAGATCTCCGCCGCCTCGAACTTCCCGCGCAGCTCGCGCGGGATCGCGGCGATGACCGGCTCGAACACCTTCGTGAGCCACTCGTGCGCCGCGACCTCCTCGTCGAGGCCGCTCGCGCTGCGCACCTTGTAGCCGTCGAGGTCGTTGAGCAGCCGGCGCGCCTGGTTCTCCTCCGCATCGAGGCCGGTCAGCCGCAGCAGCCGTCGCGAGTGGTGCCCGGCGTCGACGACCTTCGGCTTGATCCGGACCGTCGTCCCGCTCTCGTCGGCGTGGATCTCGAACTCCTCGATGTCGAACCCGAGCTCGTTGAGCCGCTCGACCCGCTGGTTGATCCGCCAGCGCTCCGACTGCGCGAACTGCTCCGCACCCGTGAGCTCCTGCCAGAGGTCGCGGTACTTCTGCACGATCCGCTCGCTCACCGCGATGGGGTCGATGTCGTCCTCGAGCCGGTCGCCGGCCTGCAGGTCGAGGAGCTCGCCCGCGATGTTGACCCGCGCGATCTCGAGGTCGTGCTCGCGCTGCCCCGAGGTCAGCCCGCTCTCGAAGAGCTCGCCCGTCTCGGCGTCGACGAGGTAGGCGGCGAAGGCGCCGGCGTCGCGGCGGAAGAGCGTGTTCGAGAGCGAGACGTCCCCCCAGAAGAACCCGGCGAGGTGGAGTCGGGCGAGGAGCACGGCGAGCGCGTCGACGAGCCGTTTCGCGGTGCCGGGCCGCAGCCGCTGCGAGTACACGGCTCGGTACGGCATGGAGAACCGCAGGTGACGGGTCACGAGGGCGGTGTCGAGCGGCTGTCCCGCGGCGTCCGTCCGGTTCGCGACGATCGCGACCGGCTCGACGCACGGCACCTGGAGGCGCTGCAGAGTGCGCAGCATCTCGTACTCGCGGCTCGCGAGCGGCTCCGTCGTCTCCTTGATCGCGACGACGTGGTCGGCGAGATGCGCGAGACGCACCACGTGCCGCGAGATGCCCTTCGGCAGCGCGGCGATGTGCTCGTCGTCCCAGCGCTCGAGCGGCTGGTCCCACGGCAGGTCGAGGAGACCGGGATCGAACGTCGTCGCGATGATGCGCAGGGAGCCCGGCACGGTCTCAGCTCGCGACGTCGAGGTACTCGGCGACGAAGTCGTTCGCGGGCGAGGAGCGCAGCTCCTGCGGCGTGCCGACCTGCTGCAGCACCCCCTCGCGAAGGATCGCGATGCGGTCGCCGACCTCGAACGCCTCGCCCGCGTCGCTCGTGACGTAGAGGGTCGTCACGCCGACCTTGCGCTGCAGCTGCTGGATCTGGGAGCGGGTCTGCGCGCGCAGCTCGTCGTCGAGGTTCGCGAGCGGCTCGTCCATCAGGAAGACCTGCGGGCGGCGGGCGATCGCGCGTCCCATCGCGACCCGCTGGCGCTGGCTGCCGGAGATCGCCATCGGCTTCTTCGACAGCACCGACTCGAGGTCGAGCAGCCGGGCGGCCTCCTCGACGCGCGCGATCCGCTCCGCCTTCGGCACGCCGAGCACCTTGAGCGCGAAGCCCATGTTCTCCCCGACGGTCATGTGGGGATAGAGGGCGTACGACTCGAACGCCATCGCGATGTCCCGGTCCGCGGCGGCGACGTCGGTCACGTCGAGGTCGCCGATGTGGATGTGACCGTCGTCGAGCTCCTCGAGACCCGCGAGCATCCGCAGCAGCGTCGACTTCCCGCATCCGGGAGGGCCGAGCAGCACCATGAGCTCGCCGTCGGCGACGTGCAGGTCGACCGAGTCGACGGCCGGCCTGGTCGCGCCCGGGTAGATCCGCGTCGCGCGTTCGAAGGTGACCGACGCCATGGCGCAATTCTCGCACGGACGCGCCGGGCGCCTCCTGCGCGGGGCCGAGTGCTTGCGGCCCCCGCGGGCGGACTGCATGCTATGAAGCAGGACTGAACACCGTCTCGAGGAGGAGACCCATGAGCACGAACGTGCAGCGCTGGCTCGACGACTACCGGAGCGCGTGGGTCGCCCGCGACCCCGAGGCCGCGGCCGCGCTCTTCAGCGAGGACGCGATCTACCAGGAGCAGCCCTATGAGGAGCCGTACCGAGGTCGCGAGGGCGTCCGCGAGTACTGGACCAAGGTCACGGCGACCCAGTCCGACATCCGGATGAGCTACGGCACCCCGATCGTCGACGGCGACCGTGCGGCCGTCGAGTGGTGGGTGACGCTGAAGAACGACGGGTTCGAGATCACCCTCGCGGGCGAGTTCTATCTCGTCTTCGACGAGCAGGGCCTCGTGCGGGTGCTGCGCGAGTACTGGCACTTCGGCGAGGGCGCGCCGACGCCGCAGGCCGGCTGGGGCGAGTAGGCCCCCGTGGCGCTCGTCATCACCGGCGCGTCCGGCCACCTCGGGCGCGCCGTCGCGGCCGAGACGGCGGCGCTGCGAGGCGGCGGGACGGGCCTCGTGCTCGCGAGCCGCAGCCCCGCCGCGCTCGACGGGCTCGTGCCCGGCGCGCAGCCGCGGCACGCCGACTTCGGCGACCCGGAGAGCCTCGCGACGGCGTTCTCGGGCGCCGAGCGCGTCGTCATCATCAGCACCGACGACATCGACGGCCGGGCGGCGGGACAGATCGCGGCGATCGACGCGGCGAAGGCCGCGGGCGCCGCGCACATCCTCTACACCTCGATGCTCTCGCCGGTCCCCGAGAACCCTGCGACCATCGCGCCGAGCCACCGCGCGACCGAGGAGCACCTGCGCGACAGCGGTGTCGCGTTCACCATCCTGCGCGCCGGCTTCTACGCGGACTATCAGGTCTACGAGGCGGCCGATGCGCTCGCGACGGGACGGCTCGTGCACAACCGCGGCGGCGGACGCAGCGCCTACCTGACGAGGGGGGACATCGCCAGGGCGGTCGCCGCCGTGCTCGCGGCCGGCGGCCACGAGGGCCGCACGCTCGATCTGACGGGGACCGTGGCGTACGACGCGACCGGACTCGCCGCGAGCTACGCCGCCGCGGGCGGTCGGGAGGTCGAGGCGGTGGACGTCTCCGATGACGAGCTGCTCGAGCTCCTCGGGGGCAATGCCGACGGTCACAACCAGTACGGGGCGAGGCTCACGGTCTCGATCGGCCAGGCGATCCGCGGCGGCTTCCTCGACGTCGTGACCGACACGGTCGCCGAGCTGACCGGCACCGCCCCCGAATCGCTCGAGTCCGTGCTCGCCCGCAACGCGGGAGCGCTGCACCCGACGGGCTGAGAGCGCGGTCACGATGCTTGCCTATTCGGCCGCGAACGTGCATAGTGTCAAGCAATACTGAACGACCTTCGGGATCGTCGCGGGTCACCAAGCCGCGGCGGCGGGCCCCGAGGCCGATTCGGTGACCTGCATCTAATCCGATTTCAAGGGAGAAGTCATGCGTCACAGCAGTGCCGTCACACGCCGCCGGGGGGTGTTCGCGCTCGCCGGCATCGGCGTCGCGATGCTCGCCCTCGCCGGCTGCGCCAGCGGGGCTCCGACCCCGGCCGAGACCTCGAGCGAGGCGCCGGCGCCCCAGGAGGAGACCCTCCAGATCGCGTACATCTCGTTCGCCGTCGACAACACCTACGACGCCCCGATGCTCGAAGCCGCCCAGGAGGTCGCCGCGGCGAACAACGCGGAGATCACGGTCTTCGACGGAGCGCTCGACCCGGCCGTCCAGGGCACCCTGATCGAGGACGTCATCGCGTCCGGCCAGTACGACGGCATGATCGTCCAGCCGATCTACGGCCCCGCGATCATGGACGTCGTCAAGGAGGCCATCGACGCGGGCATCACCGTCGTCAACATCGACCAGATCCTCGGCAACGACTTCACGAGCGGCGCGACCCAGGTCGAGGGCCTCGCGGCGAACATCGTGTTCGTCCCGACCCTGCTCGGCAAGGACCTCGGCGAGCAGACCGTCGCGGGCTGCGCGGCGGCGGGCCTCGACCCGTGCAACGTCGCGTACCTGCACGACCTGAAGACCTCCAGCGTCAGCATCTCGCTCTGGGACGCCTTCACCGAGGCGACCGCGGGCTCGCCCGTCACGGTCGTCGCCGAGGGCGAGACCTTCTGGAACCCGGCCGCGGCGCAGGCCGCGCTCGCGGACATCCTGACCGCCCACCCGGAGGTCAACGCGATCGTCACGTCCGACCAGGGCCTCCAGGGCTCGGTGCTCGCGATCGAGGCGACCGGCAAGAGCGTGTCCGACTACCTGCTCGTCGGCTACGGCGGCGCGATCTGGGCGGTCGACCACGTGCTCGACGGCTCCGTCTACGCCGACGTGCTGATGGCCCCGGCCACGACCGGCCGGCTCGGCATGGAGGCGCTCATCGACGCGCTGCGCAACGGCAACAACTGGGGCGACGTGAACCCGTTCGAGGACTTCCCGTCGACCTACATCACGAAGGACACGGCGAGCCAGTTCACCGGCGAATGGGTCGGGTGATCGGTGTCGGCTGAGGCCGCGACTGCCGGCGCCCCGCAGCTCCGAGTGGAGCTGCGGGGTGTCGGCAAGTCCTTTGGTGGCACCTGGGTCCTCCAGGACATCGATCTCGCGATCGAGCCGGGGAGCGTCCACGCGCTCGTCGGAGAGAACGGCGCCGGCAAGTCGACGCTGAGCAAGATCATCTCGGGGATCTACACGGCCGACACGGGCACGCTCGTCGTCGGCGGCGACGAGGTGAGCTTCGGCACCCCGCGCGAGGCGCTCGACCGCGGCATCGCGACGATCGCGCAGGAGCTCGCGCTCGTGCCCGCGCTCTCCGTCGCGGAGAACGTCTTCCTCGGCCGCGAGCCGCGCCGGGGCGGCTTCCTCGATCGTCGGCAGCTGCGCCGGCAGTTCCTCGAGCTCGCCGGCCCGACCGGCTTCGAGCTGAACCCTGACGCCCCCGTCGGGTCGCTGCGCACCGCCGACCAGCAGAAGGTCGAGATCCTGCGCGCGCTCGCCCGCGGCGCCGCGTTCATCATCATGGACGAGCCGACCGCGGCCCTCGCCGGCCGCGACGCCGAGTTGCTGCACGGCGTCGTGCGGCGGCTCGCCGCGAACGGGACCACGGTCCTGCTCATCTCCCACTTCCTCGGCGAGGTGCTCGAGCTCGCCGACACCGTCACGATCCTCCGGGACGGCCGCCACATCCGCACGGCGCCCGCCGCGCAGGAGACCGAGGCCACGCTCATCGAGGGGATGCTCGGCCGCAGTCTCGGCTCGGTGTTCCCCGACAAGACCGAGCCGCCCGTCGGCGGCGAGACCGTGCTGGAGGTCCGCGACCTCGTGGCGCCCGGTGTCAACGGCGTGTCGTTCGACGTGCGCGCCGGCGAGGTCGTCGGCCTCGCGGGGCTCGTCGGCGCCGGTCGCAGCGAGATCGCGCACGCCGTCTACGGCGCGGTGCCGCGAACGAGCGGGACCGTCCGGGTCGCGGGCGCCGACGTCCCCGCGGACGTGCCCGGTGCGCTGCGCAGCGGGCTCTTCCTCATCGCCGAGTCCCGCAAGGAGCAGGGGCTCGTCCTCGGCCGCCCGATCCGGGACAACGTCACGCTGTCGAACCTCGCGCAGCTCGTCGTCGGCGGCTGGGTCCGCACCGGCGCCGAGCGCCGCGAGGCGCGCGAGGCGCTCAGCCGCGTGACCGTCGCCGGCGACGACCGGCGCAACGTCTCCGCCCTCTCGGGCGGGAACCAGCAGAAGGTCCTCTTCGCCCGCGCGCTGCAGCGGCGGCGCAAGGTGCTCATCGCCGACGAGCCGACGCGCGGTGTCGACGTCGGCAGCCGCCGGGCGATCTACGACCTCATCGCCGAGCAGTCGCGAGCGGGCATCGGCGTCGTCGTCATCTCCTCCGACGTCGAGGAGGTGCTCGGGCTCGCCCACCGCATCCTCGTCGTCCGCGGCGGGCGCATCGTCGCCGAGCTCACGGGCGAGGACATGACGGAGGAGCACATCTTGACCGCGGCCTTCGCCCAGCACAATGCGAGCGAGCCGCCCACCGCAACGAACGAACGTCGGGGAGACGAAGCACCATGAGCCAGCCGGACAAGATCACGTCCACGACCGCGGTGAAGGCGCCCGACAGCGCGCCGAGCCTCGCGAGTCGCATCCCATGGCGCTCGGTCGCGATCGTCGTGCCGTTCGTCGTCGTCTTCGTGTTCCTGTCGGCGTTCCCCGGCGCGAACTTCCTGACGTTCCTCAACATCACGAACGTGCTCGACCGTCAGGCGGGCATCCTGATCATCGCCGCGGCGTCGACGCTCGTGCTCATCGCGGGGGGCCTGGACCTCTCGGTCGGCGCGACCTACATGTTCACGGCGGTCGTCTGCGGCACCCTCGTCATCAAGGTCGGCGGCGTCGCGGGAGTGTGGACGGGCATCGTCGTCGCGCTGCTCGCCGGCCTGCTCGTGGGCGTCGTCAACGGCGTCATCAGCACGTATCTGAAGATCAATCCGCTCATCGCGACCCTCGCGATGTCGTTCATCATCCTCGGCACGACGAAGCTCGTCTCGCAGTTCGGCAAGGAGGGCATCGGCCAGATCCGCGTCGACTTCCCCGAGTTCCGCTGGATCGCGACGACGAAGCCGCTCGGCATCAGCCTGCCGATCTGGATCGCGTTCGTCATCCTCGTCATCCTCGGGATCGTGCTGTGGCGCACGCGGTTCGGCCGCTACATCTACGCGGCCGGCGGCAACGCCGAGGCGGCGCGCCTCGCGGGCATCCGGGTCAACCTCGTGCGGATCGCGACCTTCGCGATCACGGGTCTCGGCGCGGGCCTCGCCGGCGTCATCGACCTGGCCAGGACGCCGTCGGCCCCGGAGAACGACGCGATCGCGACGAACCTGACATTCACGGTGCTCGCCGGCATCGTCGTCGGCGGCACGTCGATCCTCGGCGGCGAGGGCGCCGTCTGGCGCACCGTCCTCGGCATCCTGTTCATCGCGATGCTCTACAACGGCTTCACGCTGCTGCGCATCGACCCGCTGTTCCAGGGCATCGCGCTCGGCGTGATCATCCTGATCGCGGTCGGCTTCGACGCCTGGTCGAGGTTCAGGAGACGGTAGGTAGACTTCCGGGGCTGTCCAGCAGACTCGAGAGGGCAACGTGAACAACGCATCGACCGGCGGACGTCCGACGAAGAACGAACGTCGTGAGCAGGCGCGCGAACAGGCGCGAGAACTCCGTGAGGCGGCTCGCAAGAAGGAGAAGCGCAACCGCATCCTCCTGCAGAGCGGCATCATCGTCGGCATCCTCGCCGTCGCGGCCGTCGTCGCCATCATCATCGTCTCCTCGGTGAAGCCGGCGATGCCCGGCCCGCAGAACATGGCGAGCGACGGTCTGCTCATCCAGGCCGGCGGCGAGGTCCTCACGACCCCCGCGCTGCAGCCGGGCGCGACGCCGTCGCCGAACCCGGTGCCGACGAGCGACGACGTCATCCAGATCCAGACGTACGTCGACTACATGTGCCCCTACTGCGGCCAGTTCGAGGCGACGAACGCCGCGTATCTGCGCACGCTCGTCGAGTCGGGCGCGGCATCGCTGGAGATCTTCCCCCTGTCCTTCCTCGACCGCGCCTCGCTCGGCACCGCGTACCCGACGCGCGCGATGAACGCGTTCGGCTGCATCGCCGACCAGCAGCCGGAGTCGGTGCTGCGCTTCCACGAGCTGCTCTTCGAGAACCAGCCGGGCGAGGGCACGGCGGGGCTGTCGGACGACGAGATCGTCGGGTTCGCCCGAGAGGCCGGCGCGAAGTCGACCGCGGTGGAGACCTGCATCCGCGACCAGCAGTTCAAGAGCTGGACCGACGCGGCGACCGACCGGGCGACGCAGCTGCGCGGCGTCACGGCGACCCCGACGATCCTCGTCAACGGGCAGGTCTACGACGGCTCGCTGACCGATCAGGCCACGTTCCGCCAGTTCGTCGCGGCCGCGCAGGGCGCGCAGTACGTCGAGGACTCGGCGGTCGCCCCGACGCCGACTCCGACGCCGTCCGCGGGCTGATCGTGCCGCGCCGGCTCCTGCTCGCGCTCGCGGGCGCGGCCGCCGTGCTCGGTCTCGCGGCGTGCGCGCCGGCGTCTCCGGGCATCCCCGGCTCAGTCGTGCCGGGATCGGTCGTGCCCGGTCCGGTCGCGCCTGGCGAGGTCGTCGTGCCGGGCGAGGTCGTCCCGGCCGAGCCGACGCGCGCGGTCGACGGCGCCGTCGCGATCGGCTCCGGCCCGATCGTGATCGACGCGTGGGTCGACTTCTTCTGCCCGTACTGCCGGATGTTCGAGGAGGGCAACGGCGAGTACCTGCGCACGCTCGTCGAGCAGGACAGGGCGACGCTGCGGGTCCACCCGATCGCGATCCTCGATCGGGCGTCGATGGGCACCGAGTACTCCACGCGCGCCGCGAACGCCTTCGTCTGCGTCGCCGAGTACGCGCCGTCCGAGACGCTCGACTTCATGGAGGCGCTCTACGCGAACCAGCCGCCGGAGTCGACCCCGGGGCGCTCGGACGAGGAGCTCGCGGCGTTCGCCCCCGCGGCCGCCGCCGAGTGCATCGGCGACGGGCGCTTCGCGGAGTGGGTCGGCGACTGGACGGCGGCCGCGCTCGACGCCGGAGTGCGGGCCACTCCCACGATCCTCGTCAACGGCACGCAGTACCGGGGCGCGCTCGACGGCCCCGCCTTCCGCGACTTCGTCTCGGGCCTGACCGCCGCGCTCTAGCGTCGCGGGGGTGCGTTTGCGCCACGAGGGTGCGAGATATCGCACCCCGGCGGCGGAATCGCACCCCGGCGGCGTCCTAGGCCCCGACCGGAGCCCTCTGCCGGACTCGAACCGGCCACCTACGCATTACAAGGGCGTTGCTCTACCAGATGAGCTAAGAGGGCGTCCCGGCAGTCTATTCGGCCGATTCGGCCGCCCCCACGGGCTCGCCCGGCGTGAAGCGCAGCGCGAGCGAGTTCATGCAGAACCGGTCGCCCGTCGGCGTCTGCGGCGCGTCGGGGAAGACGTGCCCGAGGTGGGATCCGCACGACGCGCAGCGCACCTCCGTGCGCACCATGCCGTGGGCGCGGTCCTCGATGTACTCGACCGCCTCGGGCCGGATCGCCTCGTAGAACGACGGCCACCCGCAGTGCGCCTCGAACTTCGTGTCCGCGGTGAACAGCTCCGCGCCGCACGCTCCGCAGCCGTAGGTGCCCGCCCGGTGCTCCTCGAGCAGCTCGCCCGTCCACGGCCGCTCGGTCGCCGCCTGCCGCAGGATCGCGAACTGCTCGGGTCCGAGCAGCTGCCGCCACTCCTCGTCGGACTTGATCACGTCGTATGCCATGTCTGCCTGCCTCCTCGCGTTCTGCCACCGTGCCTCGCCGCACCGCCGCGTCCGTAGAATCGCCGCGTGACGCAAGCGGTCGTGAAGCTCTGGAACGATCTAACCCTCGACGAGCTGTATTCGTTCCTCAAACTGCGCTGCGACGTCTTCATGTGGGAGCAGAAGGCGGACGACGAGGAGATGGACGGCCGCGACCAGGAGCCGGACACCGTCCACGTCTGGATCGAGGACGAGCGCGGCTGCGCCGCCTACCTGCGGCTGCTGCGCAATGCGACGCCGGAGCACCGCGATGCGCACCGGGTCATCGGCCGGGTCGCCGTCCGCCCCGATCGGCGGGGGGACGGCCTCGCGCGCGAGCTCATGCTGCGCGCGCTCGAGGTCATCGACGCCGAGGGCGGCGCGTCGATGCTGCACGCGCAGTCGTACGTCGTCGGGCTCTACGAGCGCTTCGGCTACGAGTCGTTCGGGGACGAGTACGACGAGGCGGGCATCGCCCACCGCTCGATGTACCGCGCCCCGCGGAGCGCCTGAGCCGGCCTCCCAGCCGCGTTCTCATACACTGTCGCAATGGCACAGGCGAGGGACCGCTTCGACGCGCTCAAAAAGGAGCCGGGTCGTGTCGGCTCGCACCGGGGACCGATGCGCCGCGGAGGCGGCTGGCTCGGTCTCGCCCTCTTCCTCGTCGGCCTCATCATCCTCACGGCCGGCGGCCTGTTCGTCGTCGACCGGATCGTGCGCGACACGAGCCAGACGGGCCAGGGTCTCGACTTCAACTTCCCGTTCCTGCCGGAGCTCGTGCCGACGCCGACGCCGAGCCAGACCCCGCCCCCGCCCGTCGTGACCGACGCGGCCGTCGCCGTCGAGCGCGGGCTGAGCATCATGGTGCTCAACGGGACCCCGGTCACGGGCCTGCAGAACGCGGTCGGCGACGAGCTCGCCGCGGCCGGCTGGCCGATCGGCACCCGCGCCCGCGCCGGCGACACCGAGGTGCTCGACACGGTCGTGTACTACGCGGACCCCGCGAACGCCGACATCGCGCGAGGACTCGTGGAGATCCTCGGCCTCGGCGAGGCGAAGGACGTCGACCCGAGCGTCTACCCGGGGCAGGGCATCGTCATCGTCATCGGCATGGATCACCCCGCCGTGCCGAGGCCCACCTCGGATCCGACGGACGCGCCCGCGCAGGAGGCCGCGGGCTGATCCGCCGCCGGCGGCATGGCGTTCCGCCGCCTTTGCACTCCACATCCCTGAGTGCTAACGTCGATGCTGGCACTCCCTCCCTTGGAGTGCCAGAACGCACGTCAGACGTCCGGGAGGGACGAGAAGCACAATGGCGAAGATCATCGCTTTCGACGAGGAGGCCCGACGCGGCCTCGAGCGCGGCCTGAACACCCTGGCCGACGCGGTCAAGGTCACGCTTGGCCCGCGGGGACGCAACGTCGTCCTCGAGAAGAAGTGGGGCGCGCCCACGATCACGAACGACGGCGTCTCGATCGCCAAGGAGATCGAGCTCGACGACCCGTACGAGAAGATCGGCGCCGAGCTCGTCAAGGAGGTCGCGAAGAAGACCGACGACGTCGCCGGCGACGGCACGACGACCTCGGTCGTCCTCGCCCAGGCGCTCGTCAAGGAGGGCCTGCGCAACGTCGCGGCCGGAGCCGACCCGATCAGCCTCAAGCGCGGCATCGAGAAGGCGACCTCGGCGGTCGTCGAGGCGCTCATCGGCTCCGCCAAGGAGATCGAGACCAAGGACGAGATCGCCGCGACCGCGTCGATCTCGGCCGCCGACCCGGAGATCGGCGAGCTCATCGCCGAGGCGATCGACAAGGTCGGCAAGGAGGGCGTCGTCACCGTCGAGGAGTCGAACACCTTCGGCACCACGCTCGAGCTGACCGAGGGCATGCGCTTCGACAAGGGCTACCTGTCGGCGTACTTCGTCACCGACCCGGAGCGCCAGGAGGCCGTCTTCGAGGACCCGTACATCCTCATCGTCAACTCGAAGATCTCGAACATCAAGGACCTGCTGCCGATCGTCGACAAGGTGATCCAGGCGGGCAAGCAGCTCCTCATCATCGCCGAGGACGTCGAGGGCGAGGCGCTCGCGACGCTCGTCGTCAACAAGATCCGCGGCATCTTCAAGTCCGTCGCGGTCAAGGCGCCGGGCTTCGGCGACCGCCGCAAGGCGCAGCTGCAGGACATCGCGATCCTGACCGGCGGCCAGGTCATCGCCGAGGAGGTCGGTCTCAAGCTCGAGAACGCGACCCTCGACCTGCTCGGTCGCGCTCGCAAGGTCGTCATCACCAAGGACGAGACGACCATCGTCGAGGGCGCGGGCGACTCCGAGGAGATCGCCGGTCGCGTCAAGCAGATCCGCCAGGAGATCGAGAACACGGACTCCGACTACGACCGGGAGAAGCTCCAGGAGCGGCTCGCGAAGCTCGCGGGCGGCGTCGCGGTCATCAAGGCGGGTGCCGCGACGGAGGTCGAGCTCAAGGAGCGCAAGCACCGCATCGAGGACGCCGTGCGCAACGCGAAGGCGGCCGTCGAGGAGGGCATCGTCGCCGGTGGTGGCGTCGCGCTCATCCAGGCCTCGAAGACCGCGTTCGAGAAGCTCTCGCTCGAGGGCGACGAGGCGACCGGCGCGAACATCGTGCGCGTCGCCGTCGAGGCTCCGCTCAAGCAGATCGCGCTCAACGCCGGTCTCGAGCCGGGCGTCGTCGTCGACAAGGTGCGCAACCTCCCCGTCGGTCAGGGCCTCAACGCCGCGACCGGCGAGTACGTCGACATGCTCGCCGCGGGCATCAACGACCCGGTCAAGGTGACCCGCTCGGCGCTGCTCAACGCGTCGTCGATCGCGGGCCTCTTCCTGACGACCGAGGCCGTCATCGCCGACAAGCCGCAGCCGCCGGCCCCCGCGGGTCACGCCGACCCCGGCGCCGGCATGGACTTCTAGTCCGCAGCACCACTGCGCGAAGGGCGGTCCCCACGGGGACCGCCCTTCGTCGTACCGGGCGATCACCGCGCTACGGAGAACTCCCGATTGTCGAGCGGGTCCCGCGCTGGCTAGCGTGAGACCGGCTCACAGCGGGGAGGCTCGAGATGAACAGGTGGCGCGCGGGGGCGCTCGTGCTGGCGGTCGGACTGCTCGCGGGCTGCGCGCCCGCGGAGCCGAGCCCGCCCGGCCTCGGCGGTTCCGAGCCGGACGAGCCCGTCGGGATCGCGGCCCCCGGCGAGCAGCGCCCCGCCGACGCGCAGGAGCTGCAGATCGTGCCGTGGGCCCGCCCGCACGGCTTCCGGATCACGTTCGACGCGAGCAGGCTGCCCCGCGGCACGGCGGCGTCGCTGCGGATCAGGGACTTCAACTGCATGGAGGGCGCGATCAACGGCGACCTCGACCTCTCGGCGCCCAAGCAGTTCCTCGTCGAGCTCGACCAGGGCACGACCTGCTGGTTCGGCACCCGCTCGACGTCGTGGATCACGTGGGACTTCACCGTGACCCCGCCCGGCGGCGCGGCGAAGACCTCGACCTTCGAGCTCGTCTTCCACCACACGGGCGGCGGCGCGACTACGACGAGCTGCTGGGGAGAGGGGGGACTCGCCTGCACGCAGGTCGGCGACGCCGAGCGCGTCAGCGAGGGCAACTGGACCGTCGAGTACTTCACCCAGGCGCTGCGGCTCGCATGAGCGGGGTCTCAGTCGCGCGGGGCGACGCCGAGCTCCTCGAGCAGGCCGACGACGAGCCGCTCGATCTCGTCGCGGATGCGCCGCACGACCTCGATCGGCTGGTCGGCTGGGTCGTCGAGCTGCCAGTCGAGGTAGCGGCGGCCGGGGTAGTAGGGGCACTCGTCGCCGCAGCCCATCGTGACGACGACGTCGGATGCCTGGAGTCCTTCGGCCGTCCACGCCCGCGGCGTCTCGGCGGAGATGTCGATGCCGCGCTCGGCCATCGCGGCGACCGCGACGGGGTTCAGCGCGACGCCCGGCGCTGAGCCGCCCGAGCGGCCGACGACGGCATCGCCGCCGTGATGCCGCAGGAGGCCGAGCGCCATCTGCGAGCGACCCGCGTTGTGGACGCAGGCGAAGAGGACCGACGGGGTCGCGTTCTGCTCGATCACGCCTCCATTGTCGGGGCAGGCGAGTGCGATCGGGGACCGGAGAACTCGATCCCGCGCCGCCGCGGCGAGCGGCAGCGCTGTCGTGGGCGCAAAGGGCCGCGTGCCGCCTGACCGGAGGACCCTTTGCGTCCACCTCGGCCGCGGGACCGGGCGGTGGACGGACTCAGGCGAGCGGGAGCCAGACGCGGAACGTCGCGCCGCCGCCGGGCGTGTCGACGACGTCGACCGAGCCGCGGTGGGCCTGCACGATCGCCGCGACGATCGCGAGTCCGAGGCCGTTGCCGCCCGTCTCGCGGTCGCGCGAGGAGTCGGCTCGCCAGAAGCGCTGGAAGATCTTGTCCCGGATCTGCGGCGGCACGCCCTCGCCGTGGTCGATGACCGCGACGACGCCGCGCCGGGTCACCGCGTCGACGCCGATCCCGATCTCGAGCGGGCTGCCCGCGGGGCTGAAGCGCATCGCGTTCCCCATCAGGTTCGCGATCACCTGCCGGACCTTGTCCTCCGAGCCGAGCACGACCGCCTCGAGGTCGGGCGGGGGTGCCGGGAGCTCGGGTGCGGGAGCGGGCGCCGCGGCAGCGCGTGCGCTGCGCCGCGGGATGAGGCGCGAGACGAGCGAGATCGGGCCCGTCGCGTTCGCCGCCGCACGGCCCACTCGGGCGCCGGTCGAGGACGGGACCGGGATCGGCTTGGTCAGCGTGTCCTCCGAGGGCGGCACCGGCATCGGGTCGGCAGGGGTGTCCGCCGGCCGCGCCGCGCGCACCGGACCGCGCAGCGACTCCGGGTCGAGGCCGACGACCGTGACGACCCGGTCCGGCGCAGCGGCCATCGCGTCGCTCGCCGCATCGCCTGCGAGCGGGACCAGGTCGACCGGCGCGAACTCCTGCCCTGCGCCGCTCGAGGCCGACTCGGCCGCGCTCGCGTCGAGCCGCGCGAGCTCGAGCAGGTCCTCGACGAGGCCGGCCATCCGCACGGCCTCCTTCTCGATCCGCTCCATCGCCTGCGCGACGTCCTCGGGGCTCGAGAGCGCCCCCATCCGATAGAGCTCGGCGTAGCCGCGGACCGTCACGAGCGGGGTGCGCAGCTCGTGGGAGGCGTCGCCGACGAAGCGGCGCATCTGGTCGATCGTGCGGGAGCGGTCGGCGAGGGCCGTGTCGATCCGCGCGAGCATCGTGTTGAGCGAGCGGGTGAGGCGGCCGACCTCCGTGTTCGGCGGCGCACCCGTCATCCGCTGGTTGTAGTCGCCGTCGGCGAAGCGCGCGGCCTGGTCCTCGAGTCGGCGCAGCGGCAGGAACGTCGTCGTCGCGAGCAGCCGGGTCAGCGCGCCCCCGAGGATGACGACCGTGAGCGCGAAGAACAGGAACACGGCGCCGAAGCGCGCGACCGTCTCGTCCGCCTCCGAGAGCGAGGAGCCGATGACGAGCGTCGCGGTGTCCTGCGTCCCCTGGATCGGCAGGACCTGGAGGAAGAGCCGCCACTGCACCGTGCGGTCGTCGCTCCTGACCGTCACGATCCCCTGGGCCGCCCCGCTCGGCCCGATCGCGTCCCAGTTCGGCCGGATCGACTCGCGGCCCTCGGGGAGGTTGTCGTCGAGGAGCCGCCCGTCGGCGTCGACGACGGCGAGGTAGTACGGGTTGAGCGGGTTCGGGTCGTTCTCGAAGTAGGTGCCGGCGATGCTGTCGAGCGGCGCCGACTCCGTCACCGAGCTCTCGAGCGACTTGTACGCGGTGCCGAGCTGGCGGTCGACCTGGTCCAGGAGGTAGCCGCGCAGCACCGCCATGGTGCCGAGGCCCGCGACGACGAGACCCGCGGTGAGCAGCAGCACCGTGACGCCCGTGATCTTCGTGCGGAGCGAGATCGCGTCCCAGCGGCGGGCGAGCTTCGACATCAGGGCATCAGGCTACTGCGGTGCGGCTGGGCGTTCGGGGATGATGGGCGCGTGAGCATCGAAGCCTCTGTCTGGCGTGCGCCGGCCCTCTGGTACCGCGCCCTCCTCATCCTCGTCTCGGTCGTCGGGTTCATCACCGGCGAGCGCTCCATGGCGTTCTTCACGGGCCAGACGAACGTCATCGTCATCGCCTACTTCGCCGTCACCGTCTACTGGATGGTCTCCCGGCGCACGAGCGTGCCGCCCGCGCCGCGGCTGCGCGGCGCCGTCGTCGCATGGATCCTCACGGTCGGCATCATCGCGCACGTCGAGCTCGCGCACTGGGCGAACCCGTTCCCGGGCCTCGTCGACCCCGATCCGACGGCGCGGCTGACGAACTGGACGCTGTTCCTCGTGCACTACGTCATCCCGGTCATGGTGCTCATCGACTGGCTCGCGTTCGGCCCGCACGGGATCGTGCGCTGGCGCGACATCCCGGTGTGGCTGCTGTACGTCTTCGCGTACGGTCTGCTCACGCTGCTGCGCGCGATGTGGTTCCCCGAGGTGACGAGCCGATTCCCCTACCCGTTCTTCGAGCCGGGAGCCTTGGGCTGGTGGGGCGTCGTGCTCTACCTGCTCGCCATGCTCGCGTTCTCCGCGGCGATCGCGGTCGCGGTCGTGGCCCTCGACCGGCTCGTCGCGATCCCGCAGCGGCGCCGGGGGCGCACGCCGCGCGGCTGAGCTCCGCGCGGCTCGGGCGATCCCGCCGCCGGCCAACGGTCCCGTAGTATCGGTCACGCCGTGGACCGCGGCATGGACCGAACTCGAAGGAAGTCATGTTCAAAGCCTCCGCCGACGTCATGCTCCCGACCTCGATCATCGGATCGCTGCCGCGACCGAGCTGGTACACCGCGAAGCTCGGCTCGACGCCGTTCCTCGAGGCGATGATGAACTCGCGATTCCGCGAGCAGTACGAGGACGCCGTGAGCGTGCATCTGACCGCGCAGGAGGCGGCGGGCCTCGACATCGTCACGGACGGCGACGCGCACTACGACGAAGAGGTCGCCGGCATGAGCTGGCAGAGCTATCCGCTGACGCACATGTCGGGCTTCTCCCGGGATGCGAGCGCCGCGACCTACAAGGTCGGCGCGGTCGCCTACCCGAAGGGCCACATCCTCCACGACTTCCTCGAGGCGCGGGTCTTCCCGAGCATCGTCGGCCCCGTCGGTCGCGGCGACCTCCAGTACGACGCGATGTGGAAGGCCGCGCAGCGGCTGACGACGCGCCCCGTGAAGTTCGGCACGATCCTGCCCGAGCTCCTCGCCGCGTCGGTCAACGACGAGCACTACCCGGACCCGGTCGCGCGCACGTGGGCGCTCAGCGATGCGCTCAACGAGGAGCTCAACGCCCTGGCCGATGCCGGCTGCCCCGTCGTGCAGCTCGAGGAGCCGCAGATCCACATGGTCCCCGTGCGGGGCAAGACCTTCGGCAAGCTCGGCACCGGCGAGCTCGTCGAGGTCTTCAACAACACCGTCAAGGGCCTGCGAGCGAAGACCGAGGTCTGGTGCCACACCTGCTGGGGCAATCCCTCGCAGCAGAACATCTTCGTCGAGCCGCAGAGCTACCAGCCGACGCTCGAGGCGCTCAACACGGTCGACGCCGACGCGATCACCTTCGAGACGAGCTCCGCCTATCCCGGCGATCTCAAGGCCATCGGCGAGATCATCCAGGACAAGAAGATCGTGATCGGCGTCATCGACCACACCTCGCTCCAGGTCGAGCGTCCCGAGCAGGTCGCCGCCCTCATCCGCGAGGCCCTCGAGCACATCCCGGCGGAGCGCCTGGTGATCTCCTCCGACTGCGGCATGGGCCGCGAGGGCATGGGCCGTCGTCACGCGACCTACAAGATGGTCTCGATGGTGCTCGGCACGAACATCGTCCGCCGCGAGCTCGGGCTGCCCGAGGCGGAGTGCCTCGCCGCCGAGGGCCGTTACTCGCTCACGGTCGCCGCGCAGTAGCCGGTCCGGTCCCGCGGGATGGGCTACGACTTCGTCTTGAGCATGTAGCCGAAGCCCCGCTTCGTCTGGATCATCGGCTCGTCGGTGTGCGCGTCGATCTTGCGCCGCAGGTAGGAGATGTAGCTCTCGACGATGCCGGCGTCGCCGTTGAAGTCGTACTCCCAGACGTGGTCGAGGATCTGCGCCTTGGAGAGCACGCGGTTCGGGTTCAGCATCATGTAGCGCAGCAGCTTGAACTCGGTGGGGGAGAGCTCGACGGCGTTGCCGTTGACGCTCACCTCGTGGGTGTCCTGGTCCATCGCGATCTCGCCCGTCCGGATGATCGCGTCGTCGTCCTCCTGCATCGTGCGCCGGAGGATGGCGCGGATGCGGGCGACGATCTCGTCGAGGCTGAACGGCTTCGTGACGTAGTCGTCACCGCCGACGGTGAGGCCGGTGATCTTGTCCTCGGTGTCGTCCTTCGCGGTGAGGAAGAGGATGGGGCTCGTGTAGCCGGAGGCGCGCAGCCGCTTGGTGACGCCGAAGCCGTTGATGTCGGGGAGCATGACGTCGAGGATGATGAGGTCGGGCTCCTCCTCGATGACGGCGCTGATGGCGGCGGCGCCGTTGCCGACGGTGCGCACGGCGAAGCCGGCGAAGCGCAGGCTGGTGGCGAGCAGGTCGCGGATGTTCGGTTCGTCGTCGACGACGAGAATGCGAGGTCCGGTGGTCATGCCGACATTCTCTGACCATTCCCCGACAGTTTCCTGAACGTTTCTTGATCGTTCCCTGACCATTCCGGCTCTCCCACGATGCCCTCCGCTCCGGTGTCAGTCGTGGCTGCTTTGCTCCCACCAAAGCGACCACGACTGACACCGGAGCGGACCGAGGTCGGGGTGGGTGAGTAGGGTCAGGGGTGGAGGAGCGTGAAGTGGTGGCGCTGAAGGATCCGCGACCGCGGCGAATCGGCGGGCGGGAGTTCGATCCCGCCCGGCGCGTCGCCGTCATGGCCGTCATCAACCGCACCCCCGACTCCTTCCACGACCGCGGCGCGACGTTCGCCCTCGACGCCGCCGTCGCGGCGGCCCTGCGCGCGGTCGAGGCCGGCGCCGACTGGGTCGACATCGGCGGCGTGCCCTTCGGCCGCGGGCCCGCGGTCGGCGAGCAGGAGGAGCTCGACCGGGTCGTCCCCGTCGTCGAGGCCGTCGCCGCGGCGAGCCCCGCGATCGTGTCGGTCGACACGACGAACGCGGTCGTCGCGGCCGCGGCGATCCGCGCCGGCGCCGGCGTCATCAACGACACGAGCGGCTACTGGGACCCGCGCATGCCCGAGGTCGTCGCGAGCGGCGCCGCCGCCGTCGTGCTGACCCACAGCCTGCATCCGCCGCGCAGCGAGCCCGTCGAGCCCGTCTACGCCGACGTCGTCGCCGACGTGCGCGCGCACCTCGCCGCGCTCGTCGAGCGCAGCCGAGCCGCCGGCATCGCCGACGACCGGATCATCGTCGACCCCGGCCACGACCTCAACAAGAACACCCGGCACTCGCTCGAGCTCATCAGGCGGCTGCCGGAGATCGTCTCGCTCGGCTACCCGACGCTCGTCGCCCTGTCGAACAAGGACTTCATCGGCGAGACCCTCGACCGCCCGCGCGGGGAGCGCGTCATCGGCTCGGTCGCAGCCGCCGTCGCGTGCGTGCTCGCGGGCGCACGGATCGTCCGGGTGCACGACGTCCGCGAGACGGTCGACGCGGTGCGGATGACCGAGGCCGTCCTCGCCCTCCGCGAGCCGGCCAGGGTCTGGCACAACGCCGGGCAGAACTAGCGCCGCACAGGACGAGGATCGCGCCCGACAGCGCGGCGCAAGGCGAGCAGAACGCGAGGAGGAGGCGCATGGATACACCGGCGATCGACGAGGTCTATCCCGCATCGCGCTCCGGTCTCGACCGCGAGGCGCTCGGGGCGCTCTACGGACGCCCCGGGGCGGCCGGCGGGGGAGCCCCATGGGTCCGCGTCAACTTCGTCGCGAGCGCCGACGGCTCGGCGACGGGCGACGACGACCGCAGCGGCTCGATCTCGTCGGAGGCGGACATGGCGGTCTTCGGCGTGCTGCGACGGCTCGCCGACGCGGTGCTCGTCGGCGCGGGGACCGTGCGGCTCGAGGGCTACGAGGGCCCGCTCGCGCGCGAGGCGCAGCGCGCGTGGCGTGTCGAGCACGGGCTCGCCGAGCATCCCGGCTTCGCGATCGTGTCCCGGCGGCTCGACCTCGACGCCGCGGTGCTCGCGCAGTCGCCGGTGCGGCCGGTCGTCGTGACCTACGCCTCGGCGCCCGCGGCCCGGCGGGCGGCGCTCGAGGAGGTCGCGGACGTCGTCATCGCGGGCGACGACGAGCTCGACGCGGGGGTGCTGCGCGCGGCGTTCGCCGAGCGGGGCTGGAGCGATGTGCTGTGCGAGGGCGGGCCGCGGCTCTTCGGGTCGCTCGCGCGCGTCGGCGCCGTCGACGAGCTGTGCCTGACGGTCGTCCCCCGACTCGTGGCGGGCGACGGCCCCCGGATCGCGCATGGCGCCGCGGTCGACGTCGGCCTGCGTCTCGCGCACGTCCTGCACGGCGGCGCCGACGAGCTCCTCCTGCGCTACACCCGCTGATCGCGTTCTCCCGCTTCTCCTGAGAAGCGCAGGGGCAGCGGGGAAACGCGATGGGATGGTCCTGCGATATTATGAAAACATGAAATCACCGAGCGACGAACTCGCCTGGCCCGAGGCGCAGCCGCTCTATCAGGTGAAGGCCGACATGTTCAAAGGTCTCGCGCACCCCGTGCGGGTCCGTGTGCTCGAGGTGCTCGCGGGCTCGGAGGAGGAGCCCGTGACCGAGCTGATGCGGGTGACCGGGCTCGAGCCGTCGAACCTCTCCCAGCACCTCTCCGTGCTCCGCCGGCACCGCCTCGTGCTCGCCGAGCGGCGGGGTAGCTTCGTCTACTACCGGCTCGCCTTCCCCGAGGTCGCGCAGCTGCTCACCGTCGCGCGTCGACTCCTCGTGCTCGCGCTCGAGGAGTCCCAGGACCGGCTCGCCGCGAGCGAGTCGCTGCCGTCGTTCGGGCAGTAGGCGCCCGTGCGGTTCCTCGGCTATCTCGGTTCGCTCGCCCCCGGACCGGCGGACTATCGCGAGCTCCCGCGCACCTGGCGCTTCGACCTGCTCGCGGGCCTCACGGTCGGCATCGTCGCGCTCCCGCTCGCGCTCGCCTTCGGCGTCTCGTCGGGAGCCGGGGCCGCGGCGGGCCTCATCACGGCGATCGTCGCCGGCCTCGTCGCCGCAGTCTTCGGCGGGTCGAACGTGCAGGTCTCCGGACCGACGGGCGCGATGGTCGTCGTCCTCGCGCCGATCGTCGCGGCGCACGGCGTCGGCGCGGTCGCGACCGTGAGCCTGCTCGCCGGCGCGATCGTCCTCGTCGTCGGACTGCTCAAGCTCGGCAGGATCGTCGCGATCATCCCCTGGCCCGTCATCGAGGGGTTCACGCTCGGCATCGCCGTCATCATCTTCCTCCAGCAGGTCCCGAACGCGATCGGCGTCGGCGACTTCAACGGCCAGGACCACAGCACGAACGCGCTGCTCGCCGCGATCCAGTCGGCGCAGCTCGCCGACCCCCGGGTGCTGCCGTGGACGCTCGGCATCGTCGTCGTCGTCGCCGCGGTCATGCTCGTCGCGCCGCGCATCCACCGTCAGCTGCCGGGATCGATCCTCGCCATCATCCTGGTCTCGATCCTCGTCTTCGCCCTCAAGGCTCCGGTGGAGCGCATCGGCGCGCTGCCCTCGCAGCTGCCCGCACCGGCGATCCCACCGCTCGAGTGGGCCACGGTCTCGCAGCTCATCGTGCCGGCGTTCACCGTCGCCGCGCTCGCGGCGATCGAGTCGCTGCTCTCGGCCCGCGTCGCGGCGTCGCTCGCCGACACCGGCCCCTACCGTGCCGACCGTGAGCTCGTCGGCCAGGGTCTCGCCTCGATCGCGTCGGGCCTCTTCGGCGGCATGCCGGCGACCGGTGCGATCGCCCGCACCGCGGTCAACGTCCGCTCGGGCGGGCGCACCCGGCTCGCGTCGGTGACGCACGCGCTCGTGCTGCTCGCCGTCGTCTACCTCGCCGCCGCGGTCGTCGCCGAGATCCCTCTCGCCGCGCTCGCGGGCGTGCTCATGGTCACCTCGGTCCGGATGATCAGCCCGTCGATCGTGCGATCGGTCGTCACCGCGAGCCGGGGCGATGCGATCGTGTTCGCGCTGACGGCGATCGTCACGGTCGCGTTCGACCTCATCGTCGCGGTCGTGCTCGGCCTCGTCGTCGCAGCCTTCCTCGCGCTGCGCGCGCTCGCCCGCTCCGGCGCCGCGACCCGTGAGCCGCTGCCCGGGCCGGCGGAGCCCGGCGACGAGCGGATCGCGCTCTTCCGGCTCGACGGCGCGCTGTTCTTCGGCGCGGCCGAGGCGGTCGTCGGCGCGGTCGAGGAGGTGCAGGGCGGGATCGAGGTCGTCATCGTCCGGATGTCGCAGATCGGCTCGCTCGACGCGACGGGGGCCCGCGTCATCACCGAGATGGTGCAGGGACTCGAGCGGCGCGGGATCACGGTCCTGCTCAAGGGCGTCCAGGCCCGCCATCTCGCCCTCGCGCGCCGCGTCGGGATCCTCGACTCGCTGCGCCATCACCGCCATCTCTTCGAGGATCTGCCCTCCGCCGTCGAGCATGCGCGCGACCACGTGCGCCGTGCGGCGGTCGCGGGCTAGCGGCGCTCGCGCTGGTTCTCGCGGCGACGACGGACGCCGATGCGGATCGTCACGACGATCATGATGATGATCGCGACCGGCAGGCCGAAGAAGAACACCGCCCACAGCGTCGTCGTGATCCCCGCAGGCCAGGCGCTCGCCGTCCCGATGACGTAGAGGACGATCGCGATCACGGACAGCACGATGATGCCGACGATCATCGCGGCGAGCACCCGGTCGAGCCGGCTCTCGCCGACCGGAGCCGATCGGTCGTCGGGGCCGCTCGTCGCCTTCGCCATGCGATCAGGATACCGATGGCCGGGCGACCCCCGTTCGCCGTGGCGGCCGCGGCCGAGGCGGGTAGGCTTGATGCCGCCCGGCGGATGCCGGCGCGGGACATCGAGGAGCCAGGCAATGCCCACCGGTCGGGTGAAGTTCTACGACGAGGAGAAGGGCTTCGGCTTCATCCAGTCGGATGACGGCCAGGAGGTCTTCCTGCATGCCTCCGCGCTGCCCGCGGGCACGACGGTCAAGGGCGGGACACGGCTCGAGTTCGGTGTCGCCGACGGCCGCAAGGGCGCGCAGGCGCTGTCGGTCCGGGTGCTCGACGTGCCGCCGAGCGTGAGCCGCGCCCAGCGCAAGCCCGCCGACGACATGGCCGTCATCGTCGAGGACCTCGTCAAGCTGCTCGACTCGATCGGCTCCGGCCTCAAGCGCGGACGGTACCCGGACAAGGCGCACGGCGGCAAGATCGCGGCGATGCTCCGGCGCGTCGCCGACGAGCTGGACGCCTGAGCGTGCCCTCCCGCTACGACGAGCTCGCGCGTGCGGCGCTCGCCGAGACGACGGCGATCGCGAACGTCGGGGACTGGGTCGAGGACCGCGCCCGCGAGGACGCGCCCGGCGTCACCGATGTCGTGTACGCGAGCGCTCAGGCCGGCTACCGCGGCTGGTCCTGGATCGTGAGCGTCGCCGAGGTCGACGGTCAGGCGCCGACGATCCTCGAGCTGGGGCTCCTGCCGGGCGAGGACTCGCTCGTCGCGCCGGAGTGGATCCCGTGGTCGGTACGGCTCGCCGAGTGGCAGGCGCAGCAGGCGGCCGCGGCCGCCGAGGGCGCGGCGCTGGACTCGGGTGAGGCCGGCGTCGAGGGGGGACCGGACGATCTCGATGACGGGGGCGACGGCGTTCTCGACTCCGATGACGACTCCGACGATCGCGATGAGTCGGATGACGAGGATCTCGACGATGAGGGCGACGACGACCTCGATGACGATGACGATGACGATGACGATGACGATGACGACGATGACGATGACGACGACGACGACGACTCGGACGACGACCTCGAGGACACCGAGGGTCGTCGCGTGACGCACGGCGGTGACATCGATGGCGTCGACATCGACGACCTCGACACCGACCCCCTCGAGGCGGACATCGACTCCGACGCTCCCTAATTCAGGAGAATCCGGGCCGCGTGTGCGTATTGCGCACGTGGCCCGGATTCTCCTGAAAAGCGGAAGTGGTCTAGAGGAAGTTGAAGGTGCCGACGATCTCGTTGACCGTGGGGTCGTCGATGACGTCGCCGCTGAAGACGCCGATGATGATGAGATAGCCGGACGACGCGCCGTCGACCGAGTCGAAGGCGAGCGCGACGACGTCGGCCCCCGTCGGGCAGGCGGTGAAGACCGACCACCCGCCGACGTAGTAGCCGTCGTCGTAGTCCTGGGCGACCATCCCGTCGACCGGTGCGCAGCCGATCGACGAGACGAGCCCGTTGCCGAGCTGGTCGAGGACGTCGGCCGGTGTGCCGTTGGCCTGATAGGCCGTCGCGTGGATCTCGACGCCGGGCGCCGCGAACTCGCTGAACGACGCGAGGTCGCTCGAGGCCTGGAGCTGCGTCTCGGCGCTCGTCGGGGTCGTCAGCTGCTGCGTCCACTCGGACGGCACCGAGACGACGATCCGACCGTCGTCGCTCTGGATCGCGGTGTAGTCGCTCTCCGTGACGGTGCCGCCGAAGACGCCCTCCTGTGTCACCTCGAGCGCGCGGTTGCCGTTGACCTGCCCGTCGAGCAGCTGGTCCGTCGAGGGTCGGTAGACCTCGAGGTCCATCGCGGCGTCGACGCCGTTCGTCTTCAGCACGTCGCAGTAGTGCTTCATCGTCCCCTGCCCGGCGTGCTCCGGGCCGGACAGCGAGGTCTCCCCGGCGAGCGAGACGCCGCCGAGCTTGAGCAGCACATCGCCGGGCTGCACGCCGGCCCCGTCCGCCGCACTGCCGGCCGCGACCGACTGCACCCAGACGCCGCCGATTCCGGTCTCGGGGTCGGGGGCGAACGCCGCGAGGTTGAGCCCGAGGCTGAGGACCGACTTGCCGGCCTTGAGGTCATCGAGGACGGGGAGGATGTCATCGCGGCCGACCGCGAAGTTGCTCGAGGCGATGCCCTCCGCGCCGAAGAAGTTGACGCCGAGCACCTTGCCCTGCGCGTTGACGAGGGGCCCGCCCGAGTTCCCGCCGCGGATCTGCGCGTCGGTCTGCAGGCCGTGAGCGACGACGTTGTCGAACGTGTCGAAGGCGTAGTCGCTCTTGACGACGACGCCGCGGGTCATGGAGAACGCCGGGTCGCCGAGCGGGTAGCCGAGTGAGTAGACGTCGCTGCCGGTCGAGATCGTCCCGCTCGCCCAGCCGAAGTATGGGACCGGCTTCGGCAGGTCGACCTTGACGACGGCGATGTCGAGGCACTCGGAGGTGCTGAGGACCTTCGCCGGATAGGAGGTCGCGGTGTCGCCGCCGATCGTGACGCTGAGCGTGCCCGCGCCGGCGACGACGTGGTTGTTCGTCATCGCGATGCCGTCGGGGGTGATGAAGAAGCCGGAGCCGAACCACGGGTACTCGGCGGCCGTGTCGCTGAACATCTCGACGAACGTCCCCTGCCCCGCGAACTGGACGGTCGCCGACTGCAGCTGTGCCGAGTCGCTGCCGTTGTAGCTCACCGAGCCATCGCCGCCGAGACCGGGGATGAGGTTGCAGCCCGCGAGCAGCGGGAGGGAGAACGCGAGCGTCGCGGCGGCGGCGGTGCGCCGACGTCGGGGATGGGAGTGATGTGCAGACATGGTGTCCTCGCTTGCCTACCTGGCCCATCGCGGGCACTGGCGTGCCCACGACCCCGCGGCTCGACGCTAGGAGTCCGCGCGCTCGGGCGTCAGTCTCACGCGGGTCTCAAGTTGGCGTGCGCTTGAGCCACGCGCTCGGGCTGGTTCCTCGAGCCGTGCTCACCCGGCCGGCGCGGCGAGAACGCGCTCGCGGGCGGTGCGCAGCAGCCGGTACCAGGTCGGTCGGCTCACGTGCAGCGCCTCGAGGCATTCGCGCTCGGTGCGCCGCGGCCCGAGGTGGGCGAGCTCGATGACGTCGCGGAGTCGGCGGTCGGCGGGACTCGCGTCGAAGACTCGGTCGAGGGCCGCACGCAGCAGCGCCTCGCGTTCTGGGATATGCCCAGGTGCTAGGAGGGCGGCGTTCGCACCGGCCGGCGGCGCGTAGCCCTGTTCGCGCAGCACGATCGCCTCGACGAACGCGACGGCGCCGCCCGGTCGGAAGTCGGACAGCGCGACGGCGCGCGAACCCGCACCGGGGACGTCGCGTCCGAGGGTCGCCGTGGAGCCCGGCTTGCGGTCGGGCGCGGGGAAGTGGATGAGGATGCCGTCGAGCATCGGCATGCCGCTGCGGTGCATGAACGCGCCGGTCGAGAGCCGGGCCGCCTCGGCGAGGTCGTGCTCGGGTGCATCGGCGAAGAGGCAGATGCCCGCGAAGGCGCGTGCCGGATCGAGCCCGCTGCGCTCCGCGGCGCCGCGGAGGCTCGTGGTGACGGGGCCGAGCTGGGGCAGCCGGTCGAGCCGGGCGAACCGGCTGAGCAGCAGAGGCGCGCCGTCGCTGCGGCGCAGCGCGAACTCGATGTCCCACGCCCGCGGCTCCCAGCTCGCGAGCTCCGGCCAGTCGGGCTGCGTGTCGAAGCCTTCGGCGCGGGAGAACGCGATGAGCTCGCCCGCGCGGATGGCGTCGGCATAGTGGGTCGCGCTCGGACGGTTCGAGATCGCCTGGCGGTAGGCGGGGTCCTCGACGAGGAGCGACAGCTCGATGAGCGCGTCGATGTCGCCGAGTCGGGCGCTCGCGCCGAGGTGGAGGGCGATCCGCCGCACGAGCTCGCGGTAGCGCTGCGGGGCGGTCGCGCGCAGCCGGGCGCGGATCGCGGCGGCGAGGACGGGGTGGAGGGCGAGCCGGGCGCCGAGTCGCTGCACGACGGGGAGTGCGGCCAGCTGCGCCATCGCGCCGCGCGTCGAGCGGCCGGGCAGGGCCGCGGCGAGGAGTCGCGCGTCGGCGGCGCGCACGAGGGCGAGGACTTCGAGGATCGCGGGGTCGACGTCGAGGATGGTGCGGCCGGCGAGCCAGCCGGTCAGTCTCGCCTCGAGCGCGGCCTCCGGCTGCCCCGCCTCGCCCGCCGGCACCGCGGCAGCGACGGTCAGGGCGAGCGGCGATCCCTGCGCCCAGGCGAGCACCGTGGCGTGTCGGTTCCGGTCGAGCCCGCTTGCGGCGAGCAGTCGGAGCGCGTCGGCGTCGTCGAGGGGCCCGAGCGGCAGCTCGGCCACGATCCCCGGCAGGCCGTGCGCGCGCCACGAGGGGTCGGGCTCGGACCGCCCGGCGAGGACGATGCGGGACTCGTCGCCGAGCCGGTCGAGGAGGGCGTCGCGCAGCGGCGCGAGCGCCGAGCCGAGGACGTCGGCCTCGTCGAGGACGACGAGCCGGGGCGCTCCCGCGTGCTCGGCGGACGCGACCTGCTCGATGAGGCGGCCGAGGTCGCCGGGCAGGGTCCGGCCGTCGAACGCGGCGACCGGCAGGCCGGCGTTCTGCGCCATCCGACCGGCCGCGCGCAGCAGTGCCGACTTGCCGATGCCGCCGGGGCCGTGCACGTAGAGGATGCGGCTCGGCGTGGCCGGGTCGAGCAGGTCCCGGATGCGCGCGAGCTCGGCGTCGCGTCCGCCGAAGCGCTCGACGTCGGCGGCCTCGGCCGCCTCGCGCAGGTTGCGCACGCCCATGGCTCAGAACATACGCGAGCGGGCATTCCCGCCGCGAGACTGATCCTCCCGCTTTTCAGGAGAATCGGCGCCGGGCGTGCGTATTGCACGCGCGAGCCGGATTCTCCTGAAAAGCGAGAGTGACGGTCAGAGGCGGGCTACGACGTAGTCGATCGAGGCGATGAGGGCGCGAATGTCATCGGGGTCGATCGCAGCGAACGTCGCGACCCGCAGCTGGTTGCGTCCGAGCTTGCGGTACGGCTCGGTGTCGACGATGCCGTTCGCGCGCAGCGTCTTCGCGATCGCCGCCGCATCGACGCCGTCGGCGAAGTCGATCGTCGCGACGACCTGGGAGCGGTCCTCGGGGCGCTGCGCGAACGGCGTCGCGTAGTCGACCGACTCGGCCCACGAGTAGAGCAGGCCCGACGACTCCTTCGTGCGCGCGTCCGTCCACGCGAGTCCGCCGTTCGCGTTCATCCAGTCGAGCTGCGCCTCCATGAGCAGGAGCGTCGCGACGGCAGGGGTGTTGAGCGTCTGGTTGAGCCGCGAGTTGTCGACCGCCTGCTTGAGCGAGAGGAACTCGGGGATGTAGCGGCCCGAGGCGGCGATCCGCTCGATCCGCTCGATCGCGGCCGGCGAGGCGAGCGCGAACCAGATGCCGCCGTCGGAGGCGAAGTTCTTCTGCGGCGCGAAGTAGTAGAGGTCCGTCAGCGTCGGGTCGAACGCGACGCCGCCGGCCGCGCTCGTCGCGTCGACGACCGTGAGCGCGCCGTCGATCGCGGCGCGCACGACGGGGGCCATGACGCCGGTCGACGTCTCGTTGTGCGGGTAGGCGACGACGTCGACGTCGGGGACGAGCTCGATCGCGGCCCGCGTCCCCGGCTCCGCCTTGACGACGTGCGGTGCGTCGAGCCACGGGGTCGTCGCGGCGGCGGCGAACTTGCCGCCGAACTCGCCGAACGCGAGGAACTCGCCGCGGCGCTCGATGAGGCCGAAGGCGGCGGCGTCCCAGAACGCGGTCGACCCGCCGTTGCCGAGCAGGACCTCGTAGCCGTCGGGTGCGCCGAGGAGCGACGCGAGCCCGCCGCGCACGCGGCCGACGAGATCCTTGACGGGGGCCTGGCGGTGCGAGGTGCCCAGGAGGCCCGCGTTCGCGGCGAGGTGGGCGAGCTGCTCGGGGCGGACCTTCGAGGGGCCGCAGCCGAATCGACCGTCGTGGGGACGCAGGGCGGCGGGGATCTCGATGCTCGTCACGAGGCACGATTCTACGGTCCGCGGGCGCTGGCCTCCGTTGCTGGCTAGGCTTGCTGCACGCCGGCACCCGATGGAGGAGCGTGTGACTGACCTCGTCGATACGACGGAGATGTATCTGCGGACGATCCTCGATCTCGAGGAGGAGCGGATCGTGCCCTTGCGCGCCCGCATCTCCGAGCGGCTCGGGCATTCGGGACCGACGGTCTCCCAGACGATCAGCCGGATGGAGCGCGACGGGCTCGTCACGGTCGAGGGCGACCGTCATCTGAGTCTGACGGCGGCCGGCAGGACTCGTGCGGTGCACGTGATGCGCAAGCACCGTCTCGCCGAGCGACTGCTCGCCGACGTCATCGGCCTCGACTGGGCGCTCGTCCACGACGAGGCGTGCCGCTGGGAGCACGTCATGAGCGAGCACGTCGAACGCCGCATCTACGAGATGCTCGGCGAGCCGACCGAGTCGCCGTACGGCAACCCGATCCCGGGCCTGGAGGAGATCGGCGGTCCCGTCTCGCCGGAGTTCATGCACGGCGTCGTCAGCCTGACGAGCGTCGTCCCGGCGGAGGGGAGCGTGCGGGGCGTGATCCGTCGCCTCGGTGAGCCGATCCAGGTCGACCCGGCCGTGCTGCAGCGGCTCAAGGACGCCGGCATCGAGCCGGGCGCGAGCGCCGAGCTGAGCCGGGACGCGGCGGGTGTGCTCGTCCACGTCGACGGCGCGCAGTCGATCGTGCTGCCGATCGAGACCGCGTCGCATGTTTTCGTCGCGGCCTGACGACCGCCGCGGGTGCAACAGCGGATGAACGTCGCCTGACCCGGCGCGCCGTTCGGGGGCGCACGTGGGGAGGGTCGGCTAGCCTGTCCACGTGGATCACATATCCGGCGGGACTCGCGGAGTGCGGTGATGCGCACGCTCGTCTTGAACGCAGGATATGAGCCGCTCGCGGTCGTCTCGTTCAAGCGCGCACTCGTCCTCGTCATGAACGAGAAGGCGAGCGTCATCGCGGCCGACGAGGTCGACGTGGTCCGCTCGGAGACGATGTCCTGGCCGCGTCCCTCCGTCATCATCCTGCGTCACTACGTGCGGATCCCTGGCGCGCGGCAGGTGCCGGTCTCCCGGCGCGGGGTGCTGCGCCGCGACGCGCAGCGCTGCGGCTACTGTGGCGGGAGCGCGACGACGATCGACCACGTGCTGCCGCGCTCGCGCGGCGGCGCCGACAGCTGGGAGAACCTCGTCGCCTGCTGCCTGCGCTGCAACAACGTCAAGGGCGACCGCACGCCGAGCGAGATGGGCTGGACGCTGCGACTCCGCCCGCGCCCGCCGCACGGGCCGACCTGGCTCGTGCGCGGCGTCGAGCGGCCGCAGCCCGACTGGGACGAGTTCCTCGTCCCAGGTTTCGTCGCGGCGTAGGCGGTATCCTGGAATCCATGCTCCGCCAGGCCCTCGCGTTCGTCGCTGCCGTCGGACTCGTGGGCGCGGTCGCGATCCCCGCCTACGCGGTCGTCGACGGGAGCCTTGAGGAGTCGCAGTCGGCCGGCGGCGCGGTCGCCGACGGCGGGGTCGGGCTCGACATCGCGGAGGCGAGCGTCGCGTCGGCGGCGATCGGAGAACGCGACTCCTACACGGGTCTGCCCGACCAGCCGACGGGCGAGCAGATGGCCGCGGTCTACCGGCTCGCGAACGGCGACATCTCGTGGCCCGCGGCCGACGACTACCCCTTCAAGGACGGTCCTGGCGATGCGATGTCCTCGCTGCGCTATGCGACCCGCAACTGCACCGACTTCGTCGCCTGGCGGCTCAACCGCGACGCGGGCTCGTTCGGCGAGCCCTGGCTCATGGACTGGAGCTACCTGACTCCGGCGGGCGGCGATGCCTCGAACTGGGCCGACGCGTGGGCGGCGCACGGCTGGGCGACGAGCACGACCCCGGTCGTCGGCTCGGTCGCGTGGTTCGGCTACGGCGCGAACCACGTCGCCTACGTCCAGGCGGTGAACGGCGACGGCACGGTCACGATCGAGGAGTACAACTGGGTGCGCCTCACCTACGGCATGCGCACCCTCTCGACGGCCTCGATCCCGCTCTACCTCTACCCGCCGCCGACCCCGTAGCTCCGCTCGCTACACTTGACTGCCCGCCTCTGTAGCTCAATGGAAGAGCAGTTCCGTCCTAAGGAAAGGGTTGGGGGTTCGAGTCCCTCCAGGGGCACCGCTGCCAGTCACATTCTGGAGCGCCCTGTCTCGTAAAAATCCCTGATCAGACGCAGTTTTGACTGGTTCGCAGCAGTGAATGCAGGCCTGTCCTTGTGGTGCGCAATATTGGATTTCGTCGTGGCAGTAGCTGAACGGCCGGCACTTTAGGCGCTGCGTTCCAGAACTCTTAGAACGGTCGTGTGCGCGACGCTGTAACGCCGTGCGAGCTGTCGTGCGCTTTGCCCTCGCCGGTGCAGTTCTTGGAGCGTGTTCTTGTCCTGGGGTGACAGTGCGGCTCTGGACCCCTCGGTGTTCACGCCTGCCTCGCGGAGGCGGGTGCGGACGGTCTGGACATGGAGTCCGTAGGTCGATGCGATCTGCTCCTTGGTGTAGCCGTTGCAGTAGGCGACGACGATCTGCAGCTGCGTGAGGAGCTGTCGCATTTCGGAGGGATTCGCCGCTTGTTCCGAGCTCGAGGTCGGGGTGAGCCTCTTGGCTCGCCGCGGCGCGGGATAGTGAGGGACTGGTGGCAGTGGATGCAGGGGCTCAGGTGCTCCGCTCGGCCGGGACCACTGGCCTGTTCGTTCAAGTGCTTCCATGAGTCGGAGCGTTCGCGCTGCCTCGGGAGAATGTGGGCTGTACATGCGAGCAGTATCCCGAAGTGGCGATCCGTGACTCCATAACTTCTATCGCTGCCCGACTATGCGGGCGGCGATTGGGCGGCGTAGCTCCGCTTACTCCATTTGTCGGAACCAATCTCGCACCGAAAGTCGCAGTCGTACGACCTCGTCTTCGGCCAGGAGGGTGCAATGCGCTATCGGTCCGCGCAGCGTGTTTAGGTTGGCCATGATCCGGCTCACCGCGGTCTCGCTCTTGAAGAGGGCACCGAAAACGTCCCAGTTGGTTGTGATGATCTGCCCCAACTCGCCGAAAGTAGAGAAATCGAGTGGGTTCTCGGAGCGCAAGGTGACGCCAGTGTCCTGTTCCCTTTTCAGGCGGGCCTCGCAGTCACCTTTGATCTTCGGTAGAACTCGATTCGGATCGTTCCACCAACCCGGCCCGTCCGCTGCCTCCAGAGAGTCAGCGACAAGTGCACGGATCGTTCTCTCTAGCGAATAGAAGATCTCGTAGTGCGGTGCCATGGTCTTGGCTTCGGCGCGGAACGCGTGCTCGATCTGCGGGTAATAGTCGACCGCCTCGCCATCTACAGCGTTGCGATCGCGCCCAAGGTCGAGAGCAAGATCTTGCTCGAGTGCGTCGAGGTCTTCTTCGATGAGTTGTGCAGTCATCAGGAAGACTTTGAGGATGTCTTTCGTGCTCATGGGAGCAAGTGCTCGCGGAGGCTCTTAAAGATTGCGTTGAAGACTGCGATGTCGGTTGTTGCAGGCAGATTGAGGTTGATTGTGTAGCCCAAGCGGAGAGCTCCATGATCCGAGAGATGTAGTCGCTGACCCTGACCGCCATCGGCGTCTCCGCCCTTGGCCTCATCTGCATCGTGATGGTCCAGGGCAGCGCCGGTATCGGCATCAAAGTCGGCGTACTCCTTGAGCGTCTTGAAAGACGAAACCATTGCCGGGATGAGCTTCGAGTCCTCCTCGAGTCCGGTGACCTGAACGATCAGCCCTTTCAAATCCTTGTCGCTGGCGTTGTGCACGTACTCGTTGGCCACGTATAGATCGGAATATGCGTTCCGCATGCCTTGCGCAGCCGCTGCCCCCCGGAGCGATGCGTTCCGAAACTGCTTGTACAGATCAGTCGGCGTGCCGTCCGATGTGAGGAAGCCGGCACGCTTCAGGAACTTAATGACTGGTCGCGCGCCACCTCCGGGCATATCCAGCGTCGTGGCGAGGAAGTCCTGTGTGAACTTCGGCGGCACTGTCGCCTTGGTGATCTTGTCGAGCGCCTTCTTGATGTTTCCGTACGCCTGGAGGTAGGGCACCTTGCTGCTTGCATCATCGGCCATGGCCGGTCTCCTTCTACTTGCGTCTGAAGAACATGCTTATGTTCCCAGAGAGTTGCGACATTGATTCGGCTCCTTGGCGAGAGCTCTCCTCGACGTATGTGTATTGCGGTGTCGTGCTGTTCCCAGCCCTTCCGCACCATGTAGCCGAGTTGTGTCGAGAGGGAACGATGGCAGCTGTCTCGGACACGCGTTGCCTCATACCTGGCCTGCTGCCAAACTGTGCGACGAAGGAGGATCAGAGCGCGTGCATCTCCTCTACGTGGTGGACTTTCTCGTCGAATCTGCAGACGAGTCCGATCCGTTCGCACGCCTGGTCGAGCTCGCGGCGGAGTGGCTGAGTCGAGGATCGTCCCGGACAGTCCGTGCCGACGACTTCGCTTCTAACGGGTCGGCTGTGCTGAATCCAACCGTGGTCGACGCTAGGGCCACGGAACGATCAGTTGCGTGGGAGCGCCTTCATGCTGACTCGAATACGGCTCTACGCCTGTCAGTGCAGCAGACGCTTGACTCCGGAGTTGAGTTAACTACCCGCGTGACGATCACCAAGGTCGCAGGTATGGTCACTTTCCGCGTTGGGATGAGCCGCGAGTACGCAGGTGGAGCGCTGACCCCGGTAAGCGAAACGCGCATCTACCAGCCGGGGATCGTCGAGACCGTCGCGCGGGACGGAGGTCTTGTCCTTAGGGTCGGCGGCCAGCAAGTCGACGAGCGCTATCAAATGGTCAAGACAGTGCAAGAGGCTGCGGTGCTGGTAGACGTACTGCGGTCGGCTTCTCGCTTACCGGTACTACTGGTACACAGCCGTACCCGCGGTGCGTGGGATGCCGCCTATTACACGTCGCGGAAGCTCATTGGACTCGTTCGGGTCGTCACCTTGAACTTCGCTACGAGAGATGCGGTGCAACGAGCCCTACCCCAGCTCGCGGTGCCTTTTGGCGGCGCTCGGCTCGTGTGGTCGAACCTATCGGCGGCTGGGATTGAACTGCCGGCTGAGAAGCTCGCAGCGAACGGGCGGGAGTCCCTTCGAGACGTCCTGATGCCGCTGATTGCACCGATCTCGGCGCTGGCGCGCGGGGTTGACGACGGGTGGCGGGAGGTGCGCCAGTCTGCTCAACAGGTTGCACGTGCGCAGATGAATGAGCGGATTCACCTCGCGCGACAAGCTGCTGACATCCAGGCTGAGCTCGATGCCCTTCGTGAGAAGGCTACGCTCCTGGAGTCGGAAGCCAAGGATGCTCAAGATCTGGCCGAGTCCTACGCAAAGGATCTTGAGGCCGTGAAGGTAACAACCCGCTCCGTCGAGGACGCGCAAGCTGAGGCTGACTACTGGAAGGGTCAGTACCTTGGGCAGTTCGCTACCGACGATGAGGAGACGCCAAAGGATCCCTGGGATGAGGTACCGGACCTGATCGCAGGCTCTGACCCAAGCGACACGTTCCTTGCTCTCATGGATGCCTCAGATTCGCGAATTGCCTTCACAGACAACGCTGAGCGGTCCTGGCAGAAGATCTCCTATCCAGACCCGGCTGACATGACCAAAGCACTCACAATTTTGGCGCGGGCAGCATGCCAGCTATACAGCGACGAACCTGGAACCATCGGCCACATCGACGACTGGTTCAAGACGAACTTCGAGATCAATGTCGCCACGTCCGACGACACGATCGAGAAGTCGAAGGCAATGCGCGAGTTCGAGTTCGAGGGCAAGACTTGGAACCAGAAGAACCACGTCAAGGTGCGAGATGGCGTGAAGCCGAATGAGGTCGGACGCATCCACTTCGACTTCGATGCCGAGGGTAAGCGGCTTATCGTGAATCACGTCGCACTCAAGCTCTACGGCATCTGAGGCCCGGTAGCCACATCCTGATCACGGGTTCACCTGACTCAGCTGGAGCGGCCTGGACCAATGGTGGTCGCATCTCAACACCGAACAGGTGCGGGTGGCGTCCCACGGTCTTCTGAGGCACCCCGAACTCCGCCGCGATTTGAGCCTGGGTCATCCCGGATCGGTACATCGCCGCGGCCCGCTGCGCCTACTCCTCCGTGAGCCCTTGCCGGCGTAGAGCCGTACCTGACTCCCGGAGGTACCGCATGATCGTCGCCCGGTCCAGCCCGTACTCCTCGGTGATCGCGCGCGAAGACTTGCCTGCCTCCTACTCTGCTCGGAGCCGTGTGATCAGGTCGGGTGTGTACGAGGCTGGACGCGTCCCAACCACCACAGTAACCGGCCCCGATGGTCCTTCGCGCGCGTATACTTGGCCTCTCGGCGGCATCCCTCAAGACCCCTCTTAGCCCGGGAGATCAGGGTTCCTAGGGAGTGGGACGGGTTCGGAACGTTGTCGAGCCAAGAGCACCAAGGCGTGGTGACGATATTCGTCCTGGTTGGTGACGAATCTGCTGGCAGGCGCTCGCCTACATGGAACGGGGCCAGCTGGCGAGCGAGCCGCTAGCTGGAGCCGCTGAGCGCCGATTCGTTCTGGGTCAGTGCGAGAACGCGACGAGTCAGTTCCGAGTCTGCTCGGCCCAGATCATCGATCTCGTCGAAGTGGTTGACGCCTTCCCTCTCCCAGACCTCCGCGGTGAGACCCATCGCGGTCCAGGCGCGGAAGTAGTCATTCGACTGGCGTTTGTACTCGAGGGGCTGATTGGCGGCGTAGGTGAGGAGCAGCGGTGGTGCCTGTAGGGGAAGGTTCAGGATCGGACTGTTCCGCAGCACTTGATCCGCAGTCAGCCGGATCAGCTCCTGCTCGCTCGTATACGGAATCGGACGCAGGTCGAAGATCCCGGTCAGAGCGACGGCTCCGGCGATTGGTGACGATGGGAGCCCGTACTCGCCCTCCCAGTCGGTCTCCAGCAGCCGTGCGACGAGATGGCCGCCCGCCGAATGGCCGACGGTGACGATGCGGCTGGGGTCGGCGCCGTATCGGGATCCGTTCCGGTACGCCCAGACGAATGCCGCCCGGACCTGGCGCACGATCTCGTCGATGCTGACGGTCGGGGCGAGTGCGTATGTGGGGATGACGACCGTTGCGCCGTGCTCGACGAGACCGGGAGCGATGAAGCTGTGTTCCGCACTGGTCAGCTCGATCCAGGAGCCGCCGTGGACGAACACCACCAATGGTCCCCCGGGAGCGCCCGGGAAGATGTCGAGCGTCTCCGCAAGGCTCGGCCCGTAGGGGATCCCGATCTCACCGAGAAGCTCCGCTCGCACCTGCGCCGAACGCGCAACGTATGACTCGACGTAGCGCTCGTACTCGCCGTGGTCGGAGAACTGGGCCAGACTGCCCACGAGGTCGTTCGCCTCATTGATCTCCTTGGCGCTGGTGAAGGCGGTCCCGTCGGGAGCGCGATAGAGCACAGTCATGGGTTCGGTCTAACACCGGTCCATGAGACGAGACAAGGGCCATGCCTCGACTCGGACGAATCTTGGCTGCTGGGCCAGATCTCACGATTCGGATTGGGTCCTGAAGACCCGCCTCTCGACGATTGGTGTCCAGCACAGAACCTCGCGGACACCGTTGGCTCTGCACCAGTTCAGCGTCGGCAGCGCCTCGGATTACGGTGCTGGGACTGCCGCGGGCGATCCGGGTTCGGAGATGAACCATCTGTGGTGCTCGAGCGGCGAGAGGAGCGCCACGCTGATGTCCGAAACCCCGATTACGCCCGCATCCGAGCCGGGCGTGTCCGAACGCGGTCGAGTCCGGGTCAGTCCGGAGTTCGAGGGCGTGATGGCACGGATCGCCGAGGTCGCCCCGATGATCCGCGAGGACGGGCAGGCCGGAGAGGAACTCGGTCGCCCGACCGCCCGGGTGCTGGAGGCGCTCACCGAGATCGGTGTGTTCCGAGCGATGCTTCCTCGAGAAGTCGGTGGCTTCGAGTTCACGCCCCGACAGCAACTCCAGCTGATGGAGGAGCTCTCATGGCATGAGTCGGCGACCGGCTGGACGGTCCTGGGGGTGATCGATCAGAGTGCGCTCGTCGCGGCGTACGTCGACGACGTCGCAATCGAGGAGTACTTCGGCGACGGGCGTTGCGCGATCTTCTCCGGTCAGGGCACCCGGCCGGGGACGGGTCGGCGTGTCGATGGCGGCTACATCGTCTCCGGCGAGTGGCAGTTCAACTCCGGCTCATCCGTCTCGACGCACGTGGAGACCGCGGTGCTCGGCGACGATGGCCGATTCATCATGGCGACCCTGCCCGTCGATCGGATCACGCCGATCGACAACTGGGATGTGCTCGGCCTGCGCGCGACGTCGTCGCATGACTACCGGATCGATCAGGTGTTCGTGCCGGATACGCATACCTACGATCCGGTGGCGGGCGCGCCCCGAAGGGGCGGCGGGATCTTTCGGGTCGGCCTCGCCTACCTCGCGACCCTTCAGCATGCGGGGTGGGCTCTCGGCGTCAGCAAGCGACTGCTCGAGGAGATCCGAAACCTCGCGCGAGAGAAGGCCGGACGACCTCGGGTATCGACCTCGACGGACCAGTTCTACGCCGCGTATGCTGCGATGGAGGCGCAGTACCGAGGTGCTCGGGCCTTCCTTCATGATCTGTGGGGTGATGTCGAGCGGACGCTCGACGCAGGAGAGACGCCGAGCACGGAGCAGATCTCGCTCATCCAGCTGGGGACGGTTGCGGCGAACCGGACTGCGCAGGCCATTGCGAACGAGGTCGCCACGTGGACGGGGACGTCGTTGATTCGCAAGGGTGTCCTTCAGCGCTACTTCCGCGATGTCTACACGGGCATCGAACACCTGGTGTGCAGCCCGCCCGTGCAGCAGTCGGTCGGCAAGCAGCTGTCGGGCCGCGCATCCGATGACGCCTACTGGGTCTTCTATGATCTGATCGAGCCGACCGACACGACGACGTGAGGGGCGCACAGTCACGGGCTGCGGTGTGAGTGGCCACGAGGTATTCTCGGCGGATCGCAGGGAGGGGGCCTCCAGTGCCCGAGATCTCGCCATCCGATGAGGTCGGCGCAAGCTCTTCTCGTGCGGGCGGTGCCGCGGGCTGGATGTCCCGGCTGCGTCCAACGGCCCCGCTGTCGGTCGACGCCAGCGCACTCTCCGAGGATGGTCTCGCGATCTATGAGTGGCTGGGCTTCGATGGCCTCGCCTGGAGCGTCGAGATCTCCGACGAGGCGACGGCGACGATCTTCGCATCGATGCCGGCGCTCGCCGAAGAGGCGGCATTGCCGAGCATCTTCACGCGGGGGATGCGTTCCGCGACGCTTCGCGAGATGCGGATGGCGAATGGTGAGGACCTGGAGCCCATCACCGACGAGAGCGCCGATGTCGCCCGCGACTTCGCCCGCCGGGGACTGGATCTGTCCACCCTCCTGGAGACCATCCGGATCGGCAGCCGAGTGACTGCTAGCGCGTACATCCGGGGTGCCAATGAGTTCGTGGAGTCGCCCGAGGACCGGGCGAACGAGATAACTCGTCTGTCGAGGCTGTTCTTCGGCTCGCTCGAGCGGTTCTCGAATCAGATGTCCGAGGCCTACTGGCGAGAGCGCGAGCGATGGATCGCCTCGCGCTCCGCAGAGCAACTGGGCATCGTGAACTCGATTCTCTCGGGCGGGCCGGTCGATCGTCGGCTGGTGGCGGACGTGCTCCAGTACGACCTCGATGCGCAGCACATCGCGGTCGTCGCGTGGTCGGACGAAGCGAGTACCGACCGGACGCGGCGGCTCCTCGGCGCGGTGACGGAGGAGCTCGGTGCCCACGATGCGACAAGCACCGTCGTCGTCGCAGTCGGAGTCGGAGCTGCGTGGGGCTGGGGCACAGTGCCGGGTCATGTCTCGCAGGAGGCCCCGGTCTCGCCGCCGCCAGGCATATTCATCGCGACCAGCCAGCGCCATCGCGGCGAGGCGGGGTTCCGCCGCGCGCACCGTGAGGCCAAGGACGTCGAGCAGCTGCTTCGACTGGCCGTACCGGCTGTGCCGCGAGTGCTCCGGCATGCCGATGTCGAGCTGGCGACCTTGCTGGCCGCGGATCTGGAGAACGCACAGTACTTCGTCCGTCGCCAGCTCGGCCGTCTGGCGATCGACGACGACCGGATGGAGAACCTGCGGACGACGCTTTGGCTGTACCTCGCACATGAGCGCAGCGTGGCGACCGTCGCCGGTCTCCAGTACGTCGCCCGAAACACCGTGACCTACCGCGTCAAGCAGGCTGAGAAGCTGCTCGGCCGACGGATCGAGGACGTGCGACTCAATCTCCAGTCGGCGCTCCTTCTCACCAGGGTCCTCGGTGATCGGGTATTGGAGCACCCTCGCTCCTAGCGCGTCAGCCGTTCATGGGCTCATTCCCGGCGGTTGGGCCGGGGCACATAAATGCAGCCGCCGGCTTGTGATGGAACCAGTTCACGTGCTTGGAGCCCGCGTCTAGCGTCGGTGCCAGCAAGTCGACCTCGGTCGGCGATCAGCTTCGCGAGCCAGCGGAAGCGAGCGGGAGTTCCGGCAGCGTCGCCGGCCTGAGGCAATGGAGCAGCGGATGAGTTCGAGTTCTCAAAAGTCAGATCGGTCCTCGCAGGCAGCTCACGAGCAGGCCGCGCCGGTGCAGGGGCTGCGGCGGGGCCGGCTGGGCGTGCTGGCGATCGTGTTCTTCGTGATCGCCGCGGTTGCTCCCCTCGGAAGCGTGATCGGCGGCTCGCCCGTCATCTTCGCTGCCGTAGGGGTGACGACGCCGTTGATGTACCTCATCGTCGGCGTCCTGTTCGCTGTGTTCAGCGTTGGCTTCGTCGCAATGAGTCGCCACGTGACGAACGCGGCCGGCTTCGTCGCATTCGTCGCCAAGGGCCTCGGCTCGCGATTCGGAGGCGCACTCGCTGGTGTTGCGATCGTCGGGTATCTCGCCCTGGTCAGCGGCCTTTGGGCGATCATCGGCGGCATCGCCGAATCGACGTTCGCCGAGCTCGGGTTGCAGCTGCCCGGGTGGCTGTGGTGGCTCGTCGGCCTCGCGATCGTGACCGCGTTGTGCTACGCCGGCATCGACGTGAGCCTGCGAGTCCTCGGTGTGCTCGTCATCCTGGAGATCGTCACGCTGCTCATCGTCGCGTTCGCCGTCCTCCTCGCTGGAGGAGCGACGGGTGCTGTCAACGCGGCGGCGTTCAACCCGGCCAACATCGTCCCCACCGGGGCGGGCATCGCCATCTTGTTCGCAGCGACCTGCTACACGGGATTCGAGGCGACCGTGGTGTTCTCGGAGGAGGCGCGCGAGCCACGCAAGACGATCCCTCGAGCCGCATACATCGCCATCGCCGTCATCGCGGTCTTCTACGCCTTCGTCACCTGGGCGCTCTCGAACGCGTTCCCGACAGCCGATGTCCAGGCACAGGCGCAGGAACTCGGCTCCGGATTCGTGTTTGTCGCAGCCGAAGTCTTCGCCGGGCCGTGGCTCTCGACCACGCTGGGGATCCTCATGCTGACGAGCTCGCTCGCGATGTTCATCGGCTTCCACAACCTCTTCGCGCGCTACTTGTTCTCGCTCGGACGCTCGGGACTGCTGCCGGCAGTCTTCGCTCGCACCAGCGAGAAGGGTACGCCGCGAGTGGCCGTGCTCATCTTCTCGGCCGCAGTGCTCGTGGTCGTGGGCATCTTCCTGCTGTCGGGCGCGGACCTGCTGAGCGTGGTCTACCCCTGGCTGACGGCGTTGGGGACGGTCGCGCTCATCGTGGTGCTCTTGTTCGCCAGCATCGCGATCATCGCGTTCTTCGTCGGTCAGCGCGTGGGTCGGGGGCACCTGTGGCAGACGAAGCTTGCGCCGGCGCTCGCCGGGCTCGGGTTCCTGGGAGTCCTGGTCCTGGCCGTCCTCAACTACGACGCGCTGCTCGGCGGCGCCGGTGACGCTGCGAGATGGCTGCTCCTCGTGATCCCGGTGGCATTCGTCCTCGGCCTGGCGCGTGCTGCCCAGCGGCGGCGCGCCGGCCGAGACCTTGCCTTCGAGGACAGTCCGCTCTGAATCCTCTGCTCGCCATCGTCACTACTGTCAAGGAGTTCCGAGATGCCTCAGGCCGTTCGACCGGAGATCGCCGCGATTGTCGAGCGCATCGATGCGCTGCGCCCCGAGCTCGTCGCTGCGGGCGTGCAGGGCGATCAGCTGCGCCGCATTCCCGCGGCGGCGTTTGACGCGCTGGCCGCGACGGGCGCATTCGGCATCTCCGCTCCCGTCCGCTTCGGCGGGCTCGCGGCGAACACCCGAGAGGCGCACGCTGTGGCCCGGGCGATCGGTCGGGGGGATGGCAGCGCCGCGTGGGTGCACGGCATCCTCGACTCCGGCGCCTGGGTGGTCGCGCTGATGGACGATCGAGCGCAAGAGGATGTCTGGGGAGGTCCGAAGGGTCTCGACTCGTTCATCTCGATCGTGCTCGCGACGACCTCGGAGGCCGAGCGAGTCGACGGTGGCTACCGAGTGACCGGCCGATGGGCATACGGTACGGGCAGTCTGCATGCGGACTGGTCGCTGCTGGGCATCCCGCTGAAGGACGAGCGGGGCGAAGTCGTCGACGCAGGATTGGCGCTCATCCCCACCTCCGAGCTCGGGATCGAGGACAACTGGTTCGTCGCGGGGATGAAGGCCAGCGGCAGCGTCACTCAGATCGCCCACGACGTGTTCGTGCCGGCGCATCGGGTGCTCCCGCTGACAGCGGCCGTCGAGGGCGGCTACCTCGGATCGAACACGGAGCAGTCGTACAGGACGGTCTTCGTGCCGTCGCTGTTCATGAAGCTGATCGGTCCGCACCTGGGTCTCGGGCGGGCGGCTCTGGACTACGTGGTGTCGAAGGCCGACTCGAAGGCGATCGCCTACACCGGCTATGCGAAGCAGTCGGACTCGGCGATCTTCCAAGTCGCCGTCGCGAAGGCATCCGTGCTGCTCGACACCGTGGAGCTGGTCGCGGCCGATATCGCCGACACGATCTATGCGGCCGCTGGCAACGGCGTCTATGCGCCCTACGCCGAGCGGATCGGGATGCGCGCCAAGGCGGGCTGGATCGTCGAGACCGTCACCGACACGATCAATGACCTGGTCACCGCGCATGGCTCTGCCGGGTTCGCCGATTCGGCGGCGCTGCAGCGGATCTGGCGGGACCAGGCGACGGCGAGCAGGCATGGCCACACCCTCAGCGCGAGCGGCTTCGAGTCCTATGGCAAGGTGCTGTTCGGTCGTGAGGCCGAAGCCCGATTCGTCCTGCCGGTGGTCTGAGCATCGGGAGGCAGAGAGCATTGTCGGCTGCGCAAGCGCATCGAGACGACGTCCGATCCGTCAAGGGCCGGATATCGCCGGAGGCCTTCCGCCATGTCTTTCGCCATCACCCCGCGGGTGTCGCCGTTGTCACGGCCGATGCGGGGAATGGCCCGGTCGCGATGACGGTCAGCTCGGTCGCCTCCGTCGGGCTGCACCCGCCGACATTGGTCTTCTCGGCATCCGCACGATCCTCGGCGACGCCGGTGATCCGGCGTGTCGAGACCCTCGTCGTGCACCTGCTGTCATCGGCTGATATCGAGCTCGCGAAGCTCGGTGCGCATAGCGGCGTCGACCGCTTCGGTCCGGAGGTGGAATGGGCGCGGCTGCCCACTGGAGAGCCGTACTACTCCCGTGCAGGTTCGTGGCTGCGCGGCCGCGTTGTCGAGCGCGTCGATGCTCACGGCTCCACCCTGCTGATCGTCGAGGCGATCGAGTCGAGCGACCGTTCGGATCAGGGGAGGACCGAGGCGAAGCCCCTCGTCTACCACGATCGGAGCTGGTACGTGCTCGACGAGCACTCGAGGCTCTGGGACACCGCCGTACCGTTCCTGACCGTCTACGGGCGCGGCGAATGAGACGAGACGTCGACGACGCAACCACCACCAGATCCACAACCGTGAGGAGCACACCGTGAACGACCGCATCATCCACAATCCCGCCCCGGTCGTTCCGGGTATCGCCGACAGCGTTCGAGTGCACGCCGGCGACCTGCTCTTCGTCTCCGGCTCGGTCGGATTCGAGGCCGACGGCTCGGTACCGAAGGACTTCGCGCGAGCTGTCGAGCTCACGTATGCGGAGCTCGGGAGGGCGTTGAATGCGGGCGGAGCGACCTGGGAGGACCTCGTTCGGGTCAATGTCTACATCACCCATCTCGATCAGGAGAAGCTCGTCATCTGGCGCGAGACCCGCAACTCGATCGTGAAGGTCGCCGAACCTTCCGCGAGCACCGTGATCGGCGTCTACTCGCTCTACAACGGCGCCTCCATCGAGATCGACGCGATCGCGGCCGTCTGAGAGATCGTCCGTCCGGTCGATGCGGGCGGGTCGTGCTTGTGTGGAGCCCATGACTGAGCAGCTGCTCACGTAGAACGACGTGCCCGGGAGCTCTGGGACGTCTCCGATCAACCGCGTTGGTCACGAGACGCCGCATGGAAACCGGGCACGTCGCGGATCCGGGCTCCGAGGCCGACGCCGCGATCGAGCAAGTGCTCGAGACGGCGCAGCTTCGGGAGGGTGGGACGGTCGGCGGCACGACCGCGATCGCGCTCGGGCCGACGGGGGCTCCGACGAGTCCCGCTCAGCGCTGCGCAGTCTCGCCCCAGTCGGTCTCGCTCGTCTCGCCGAGCGCGTCGAGGAAGCGGATGACGACCTCGCGCTCCGCGGGCTCGAGCGCTGCGGCGACCCGGAACCGGCGGGCGTGCTCGCGGCCGATCGTCGTCTCCGCGGCGATCCGGGTCTCGGGGCTGACGACGATCGCGAGCGCCCGACGGTCGGTGGGGTGCGGGGTCCGGCGGATGTGGCCGCCGGTCTCGAGGCGGTCCAGGAGCTTCGTGACGGAGGCGCTCGAGACGCCGAGGTGCTCGGCGAGGTCGCGCGCGGTGACGTGCCGGCCGTGGTCGGCCGCGACGATGGCGAAGCGCAGCGCCTTCATGTCCGAGTCGCCGAGGCGCATGAACCGCCGCGAGGCCTCGCTCACCCGTCGCTCGGCCTCCCGCCAGCGGAAGAGCGCGTCCATGACGCGCACGGTCCCGTCGAGGTCCTCGGCCGAGAGCGCGCCCGAGTCGACGAGCCGTCCGGCGGAGTCCATGACGCGCGGGTCGTGGAGGCGCAGCGCGATCTCGGGAGGATCCTCACGATCGGCGGTCACGGCGTCAACGCTACCCCTCTCGAAGTAGTAACATGCATCTAGCATTACACCAAGTAAACAATCCTCAAGACGGAGCGAGTGCATCGATGAAGGTCCCACGCTGGCTGCGCGTCCTCCTGCCCGCCGTCCTCATCGTCGCCTGGCTCGCTGCGGCGAGCATCGGCGGTCCGTACTTCGGGCGGATCGACGAGGTCTCCTCCAACGACGCGACGGCCTACCTCCCGACGAGCGCCGACGCGACCGTCGTCCAGGAGCGCCTCGCCGAGTTCTCCGGGGAGGACGTCATCCCCGCACTCGTCCTCGTCGTCGGCGACACCGCGTTCGACGACGCCGACCTCGCCGCGATCGACGAGCTGCGAGCGGTCGTGGCCGAGGTGCCCGCGATCTCGGGTGAGCCGAGTCCGGCGATCGTCTCCGACGACGGCCTCGCCGCGCAGATCTTCCTCGCACTCGACTCGAGCGATTCGGTGGCCGACGCCGTCGCCGAGCTGCGCGAGGACGTCGCCGGCGCGACGCCGCCCGGCACGATCGTCTATGTGACGGGGCCGGCCGGGTTCACGGGCGACCTCGTCACCGCGTTCTCCGGCATCGACGGGATCCTCCTGCTCGTCGCCCTCGGCGCCGTACTCCTCATCCTCGTCATCGTCTACCGATCGCCGCTGCTCCCGCTCATCGTGCTCGCCACGAGCACGTTCGCGCTCACCGCGGCGCTGCTCGCGGTGTGGTGGATCGCCAAGGCGGGCATCCTGCTGCTGAGCGGGCAGACCCAGGGCATCCTGTTCATCCTCGTCATCGGCGCCGCGACCGACTACTCGCTGCTCTACGTCGCCCGCTACCGCGAGGCGCTGCGCAGCCACGAGCGACGCTGGGACGCGACCCTCGCCGCGTTGCGCGGCTCGTGGGAGCCGATCGTCGCCTCGGGCGGCACCGTCATCGCGGGACTGCTCTGCCTGCTCGCGAGCGATCTCGCGTCGAACCGGGTGCTCGGCCCGGTCGCGGCGATCGGCATCGTGTTCGCCCTGCTCGCCGCCCTCACCCTGCTGCCCGCGCTGCTGCTCGCAGCCGGCCGCGTCGCGTTCTGGCCACGGCGGACCCGGTTCGATCCCGAGGTCGCGGGCGATCCGGTCCCGACTCGCGGCATCTGGGCGAAGGTGCCCCGCTTCGTCGCGCGCCGGCCGCGCGTGATCTGGATCACGACCGTCGTCGTGCTGCTCGCGGCGTGCCTCGGCATGATCCAGCTCAAGGCCGACGGCGTCGCGGCGAGCGAGCTCGTCCTCGGCGAGTCGGAGGCGCGCAGCGGCCAGACGGCCCTCGCCGAGCACTTCCCTGGCGGCTCCGGCAGCCCCGTCCTCGTCGTCACGGCCGAGGACCGGCTGCAGGCGACCGCCGACGTGCTGCTCGCCGACCCGCGGATCGACGGCCTCGTGGTGCTCGCGGGCGACTCGCCGAGCGGGACCGCGCCGGTCACCGCCGACGGGGTGCAGCCGCTCGGACCGCCCGGCACCGCGGCGCCGGCGCCGACCGTCTCGGACGGCGAAGTGCTGCTCCAGGCGACCCTCGTCCCGGCGGCCGACTCGGCCGAGGCGGAGCAGGTCGTGCGCGAGCTGCGCGTCGAGCTCGACGGGCAGGCGCTGATCGGCGGCGTCACCGCGACCGCGGTCGACTCCGACGCGGCCTCGATCCGCGACCGAACGCTCATCATCCCGCTCGTGCTCCTCGTCATCCTCGTCATCCTCGTCCTGCTGCTGCGATCGATCGTCGCGCCGCTCATCCTCGTCGGGACGGTCGTGCTGTCCTTCGGCGCGACGATGGGCGTCTCGGCGCTCGTCTTCAACCACGTCCTCGGGCTCCCGGGAGCGGACCCGGCGGTGCCGCTCTTCGGCTTCGTCTTCCTCGTCGCGCTCGGCATCGACTACAACATCTTCCTGATGACCCGCGTGCGCGAGGAGGCGCTGCGGCACGGCGCCCGTGAGGGCATGCTGCGCGGGCTCGGGATCACGGGCGGGATCATCACCTCCGCGGGGCTCGTGCTCGCGGCGACCTTCGCCGCGCTCTCGGTCATCCCGATCCTGTTCCTCCTCCAGCTCGCGTTCATCGTCGCCTTCGGCGTCCTGCTCGACACGATCCTCGTGCGCTCCCTCCTCGTCCCGGCGATCGGCCTCGACCTCGGGCGCGCGATGTGGTGGCCGGCGCGGCGGATCCCCGAGATCGGCCGGCCGCAGCGTCATCGATGACGGCGCTCGATCGTCCGCGTGCGGCTCGCCGACGGGCGCATGGCGACCTCGACCGGCCTCCTCCGGGCGGCCGCTACTCGTAGAAGCCCGCGCGCCCGAGGAACGAGACGGCCTCGTCGCGGGATGAGACCCCGAGTTTGCGGTAGAGCGACCTCGCGTGCGTCTTCAGCGTGTTCTGCGAGACGAACATCTGCTGCGCCATGTCGCGGAAGGTGAGCGTCTCCCGCAGCAGCGCCCGACGACGGACTCCTGCTCGGTGAGCCTCGGCGGCAGCAGGGGAGGGGGAGTGGTGACGGGGATCGGCAGCGTCCGACGCCGAACGAGATCGATCGAGCCGCGGAGGTCGGGCTGGTCCTCGTGGAGCCGGGCGAGGAGGATCTCCACCTCGCCGCGATCGAGCGTGAGGAGCGGCGTGGCCGCCGCGGAGGCGAGCATGAGATGGAACGCGTCGGCGAAGCTCTCGTCGGCGGCCTGCTGGTGCCCGAGGCGCATGTTCGCGATCGCCCGGCGCAGCAGGATCGGCGGGAGCGTGCGCAGGCAGTGCCTCGCGCCGAGACGGACGCAGTCCGTCGTGGTGGACAGCACGCCGTGGTTGTCGCCCATCTGGAGATACGCGGAGGCGCGCTGCAGGTCGAGGCACACGGTGTGCTCGGCGTCCGACGGGGCGTCGCGCAGCAGCGTGATCGCGCGCTGCGGCTGGCCCCGCGCGACGCTGAGCGTCGCGAGGACGCCGAGGCTGAAGTCGTACGAGATGCGCGGAAGCGTGGTGGCGCCGGCCCTGTTGAGCACCGCGACGATCGGGCCGGCCGCGCGCGAGGGCTTGCCCTGCAGCATGAGCGACATGGCTTCGGCGATCGCCGCGAAGGTGCTCCAGATCGGCATCTGCGCGGGGACGGCACGGGCGCGTCGCGCGCATTCGGCGAGCGCCGCGGCATCGACCCTCGCCGACGCGATCAGGAGCTCCGCCGCGATGAGCGGATAGGCCGCGATCGTGTAGTCCCATTCGCGGCGCTGCGCGATCGCATCGGCCTTCGCGACCGCGTTCTCCGCGGCGATGAACTCCCCGGAGAACGCGGTGGCGGCGGCGAGCAGGCCGAACGCCCGATAGACCCAGGCATCGTCCGCGGTGTCGACCGCGTAGCCCATGAGGCGCTCGGCGCAGCGCATCCCCTGCCGGGGCAGCGCCCCCGTCGAGAATGCCTCGGACATCGCCGCCCACAGCGCCGACAAGGTCGCGGGGGTCGCGGACAGATCGCGTTCGTCGTCCCCGGACTGCAGCGCCGCCTCCGCGAGCTCGACCGCCTCGGTCACCGAGCCCCAGCGTGCGCGGACGAGGATCATCGCGGCCGTGACGAGCTGCCGGTGCTCGTGGGCGAACTGCCGGGCCCGTGCCGGCTGAGCGCGCAGCAGCAGCTCCCGATCTCGGAAGCCGAGCGCCGATCCGCCGTGCAGACTCGACGCGACCGCGGCCCGCGCCGCGGCCACGAGCTCGGGCCCGCGGATCCTCCCGTCGACCTGCGATGCCATGGTGAGCGCCCCCGCCTCGCGTCTCGGGAGGAACGGCCTCCGATGCATCATCGATCCTACCGTCGGCAGGCGGACGGACGAGTCGGGGCGGCATCCGCTAGACTGGGGTCACTCGCAGCGCGTCTCTCGCGCCGCAAGCGTCGTAGAACGCTCCCTCGCCGTCCTCGCTCATCCAGCGCAGCGCGGCTGACATCTTCTCCGGCGAACGTCCGCGTCGCTCGACGCGGACGCGGAACCGAACCCGACTGCCTCGGCGCCACGCCGCGCGAGCGCAGCAGAAGGACCAGCATGACCATCCCCGCCCCGACGTTCACCGAGCTCGGCGTCCCCTATCCGATCGTCGAGGTGCTCGACCGCGCCGGCAAGACGACGGCGTTCCCCATCCAGGCCGACACCCTGCCCGACACGCTCGCCGGCCGCGACGTGCTCGGTCGGGGTCGCACCGGCTCGGGCAAGACGCTCGCGTTCTCCATCCCCATGGTCGCCAGGCTCGGCTCCCGGCTCGCCGGCGGCGCCCGCCGGCCCGGTCGCCCGCTCGGCCTCGTGCTCGCGCCGACCCGCGAGCTGGCGACCCAGATCGACGCCGTCATCGCGCCGCTCGCGACCGCGTACGGCCTGACGACGACGACGATCTTCGGCGGCGTCTCCCAGGCCCGCCAGGTCGCGGCGCTCAACGCCGGCGTCGACATCGTCGTCGCCTGCCCCGGCCGACTCGAGGACCTCGTGACGCAGGGCCACCTGCGCCTCGACGCCGTCGAGATCACCGTGCTCGACGAGGCCGACCACATGGCCGACCTCGGCTTCCTGCCGGGCGTCACCCGGATCCTGTCGGCGACGCCCGAGGACGGCCAGCGCATGCTGTTCAGCGCGACGCTCGACAACGGCGTCGACAAGCTCGTCCGGCGCTTCCTGCACGACCCGCGCCAGCACGAGGTCGACGAGATCGACGCGCCGCCCGTCGCGATGACGCACCACGCGTTCGTCGTCGACGCGTCGGCGAAGAAGGACCTCGTCCGCGCGCTCGCGTCCGGCACCGGCCGGCGCATCCTGTTCCTGCGGACCAAGCACACGGCGAAGCGTCTCGCGCGCGACCTCGCCGCCGCGGGTATCCCCGCGGTCGACCTGCACGGGAACCTGAGCCAGGGGCAGCGCGACCGGAACCTCGCGGCGTTCGCCGACGGCGCCGTGCGCGTGCTCGTCGCGACCGACGTCGCCGCGCGCGGCGTCCATGTCGACGAGGTCGAGCTCGTCGTCCACGTCGACCCGCCCACCGAGCACAAGGCGTACCTGCACCGCTCGGGCCGCACCGCGCGTGCGGGTGCGCAGGGCGACGTCGTCACCCTGATCACCCCGGATCAGGAACGCGATGTCGCGGCGATGATGCGCAAGGCCGGGATCCAGGTCCAGGCGCAGCGAGTCACCGCCTCGGCCGAGCCGGTGCGCACGCTTGTCGGCGAGGTCGCCGAGTACGTCGCCCCGGCGGCGGCACCCGCCGTGCCCGCGCAGCAGCAGTCGTCGCGGCAGCGTCGGCCGCAGTCCGCCGGGGCATCCGGGCGCGGTGGCGGCCGGAGCCGGCAGTCGCCGCAGGGGGAGCGTCCTGCGCGCGTCGGGCAGTCGGGACGCGCCGAGCAGTCGGGACGTCCGGCGCGGGCCGGGCGGCCCGAGCGGTCCCGTGCCGGCGAGGGCCGGCCGGCGGTGGGGCGTTCGACCTCCGGCGAGGGCCGGCAATCGGGCGACCGCACGGTCTACAGCACCGGCTACAGCTCCGGCTACGGCACTGGCTACAGCACTGGCTACGGCTCGGGCTCCGGCTCCGCGTCCGGCGAGCGCCGGCGCTCGGCCGGGACCCGTCGCCGTTCGAGCCGTCCCGCGGGCGGCACCGGGCACTGACCTCGGGCGATCGCACGCCCGCGTCATGGCCGGCGGATCGCCGGACCTGACGACATCGGGTCACGTCATCGCGTCGCCGGATCGCGCTCGCCGTCGCGAGAATGCGGAGAACTCCCTAGCTGTACTCGGTCACTTCGTTCGTGACGTCCGGCTGATCGGGGGTTGGCCTCCGCAGGCGGTGTGGCTTCGAGCGTAGTTGTAGTGGTCGAGCCAGGGAGCGAGGGCGTCGGTGCGGTCT